>Ga0181521_10000036_pt1 | contig 139433 bp, 125 predicted proteins | sample PEATcosm2014_Bin_32_FD_119764 | JGI IMG/M metagenome (GOLD analysis project Ga0181521, IMG submission 119764) | Peatland microbial communities from MTU Mesocosm Facility, Houghton, MI, USA - PEATcosm2014_Bin02_60_metaG | ecosystem: Environmental > Terrestrial > Soil > Wetlands > Peat | place... | reverse complement strand
CCCCCCCCCCCCCCCCCCCCCCCCCCCCCCCCCCCCCCCCCCCCCCGCCCGGCGCGGCGCGCCCGGGGGGGGGGGGGGGGGGGTGGGCCCCCCCAGGGCGCGGGGGCGGCGCCGCCGCGCCCCGCCGCCGCCACACCCTCTCTTTTTCTTCCTTCCTTTCCCCTCTTCCCCCTCCCCCCTCCCCCCCCCCCCCCCCCCCCCCCCCCCCATAGGCGGCGCTCCTAGCGGGTCTCGCCGCCTTTGTGTGGATTGGTGGCGGCAGGTAGGTTCTCTACCGCGCCCAGGTTCCGGTCGCCGGAGCGCTCGCAGGACGCCCATCGATCATCTCGGCTTGAGGACGGCTTGGCGCCGATGATGGACCTCCCAGTCGATAGCGCAGATTCATTCGCGCGAATCCGTGCCGACATCGTCAAGCCGCTGCGGACGCGCCGCTCGGAGATCGTGCAGGCGATCTATGCTCGGATTCGGGATGAGGTCCCCGACTTGGCAGCAGGTCAGGACCAGAGGTATCGCGCTGGGGTCTTGGCTGCGGTGGAGGCGGTGCTCGATTACAGCCTCGACGCCATCGAGCACGGGTCAGCGCGCTCAGGGGCCATCCCCCAAGACGCGGTGGCACAGGCTCGCCGCGCAGCACGCGTCGGTGTGGGCCTTGGGGTTGTGGTCCGGCGCTATGTAGCCGGTCACGGCGAGCTCGGCGACTTCGTGATGAACGAGGCCCAGCGCAGTGGCTTGTCCAGCAATGGGCCTGCGCTCCATCACATACGGAAGACCCAAGAGGCCGTCCTCGCGCATCTGACGGCAGCCATAGAACTCGAGTATGAACAAGAGTGCAAGCACGTCATGCCGGGACTACGTCGCGCCGACGTGGTGCGGCGGCTGCTTTCGGGCGAGGCAGCCGATCCCGCGGAGATGGCCGAGCTGGACTACGAGATACACACGTCCTGGCACCTCGGGCTGATCGCGACGGGTACGGGAGTTGAGCAGATACTTGGAGACCTGCAGGCGCGCTTCGGTTGCGGGCTCCTAGCTGTCTCGATAGACGGGCGCGTACGGGCGTGGCTCGGGGGGCAAGAGCGGTTGAAGGCCGAGGACATCAACGGCGTCTCGAATCAGGGAGGTATTGGCCTGCTGCTCGCCGTCGGCGAACCTGGACGGGGCCTTCATGGATGGCGCCTCACTCACAACCAAGCCCAAGAGGCGTTGGGCTTGGCGCTCAACAAACCCGACAGATTCGCTCGATATGCGGACGACCCACTTCTCGCAGCCATCGCGAGCAATGACACGTTGGCGAGGTCGCTCTCTCAAAAATACCTGATTCCACTTCGCAGCCAGCGGGACGGGGGCGCCACCCTCCGCCAAACACTGCGTGCGTACATCGATCTAGAATGCAACGCCACTTCGGCAGCTCACCTGCTGAAGGTTGGGCGGCGAGCGGTCATCAACCGCGTGCGCAGAGCGGAGAAGTTGATCGGCCGTTCAATACGTGGGTGCCTCGCAGAGTTGGATGCGGCACTGCGCCTAGAGCAGCTGGAGCGCGCGGTCGCCACCGACGAAAGGGAGCCGACGCAGTGAGCTTGGCGTTCACATAGTCAAATGTTTCGGAAAGCTCAAGCGTCCAACGTGGTCTGTGTCAACGCCCTCATTGGACCTAGTCGAACGATGCAGGCGGCTGATACAAATGCTCTCATCGTGCTTCGTCGACGCCCCACTGTCCACTCGCGTCTATGCTGACGCGGTCGCCCACAGGCTCCCCGCCGAGAGCCAATCCTCATCCGAGGCAGCCATCTGGCGCCCGACAGCTAGCAGCGGGAGCCTCGACGGCTCGTCCGAGGACTGCGGGGGCTTCGAGCGTCACAGCGACAGCTTGGGTAACAACTCGTGACATCGAGCTCGCGGAGTGGATCGCCGCAGGCCAGTATCTCGGAAGGCTCGGGCGCTGCAGTCAGTGGTGGATCGGGGATTGGATTCGATATGGCAACACTCGGTTCGGCGAACGATACGCGCGTGCCGCCAAGATCACAGGATACGACGTTCAGACTCTGACGAACATGGTATATGTAGCCTCGCGCTTTGAAATCTCCCGACGTCGGGAGATTCTGTCCTGGAGCCATCACGAGACTCTCGCGGCGCTCGACGTAGATCGGCAAGATTACTGGCTCGATCGTGCGTCTGCTGAGAGGCTCTCAGTCTCCGACCTGAGAGTCGAGCTGAGATCGTCACGCCCCGGCTGGACGAAGCTGGAGGAAGGTTCGACGGCAGCACAAACAGACGACGAGTCGCCGGCGACCGCGGCGAGTGCGACTGTGGTCGTTTGCCCACGGTGCGGGGATGAGGTGCCGATTCCCGAGGAGTTGCTCAAAGACGGCACCGTCCTAGCCGACCCACTAGAGTGATGCGAACAGTCAGCCTGAGACACATAGCCCACCGCCAGGTACTCAGCCCACGCTGCCCCACGGTCGCGTCCGGTTGCTAGCTGCGGCTCATGGAGGCCCCCGAACTTAGCTTCAAGCACAAGGCGTTTCTCATGGCGTCATCCGTCTTTCCGCCTCTCGGCTTGGTCATCGCCATAGTCGCCTTGTGGAACAAGGCCGTGTCCTGGATTGATCTCGCAATCTTGGTCGGCTTCTACATCCCGATCGGACTAGGGCTATCGCTCGGCTTTCATCGTCTCCTGACCCACCGTGCGTTCAAGACGCACAAGCCGATCCGGTTTCTACTCGGTGCGCTCGGCACGATGGGAGCGCACGGCCCGCCGCTCATTTGGGTCGCCCACCATCGCCGCCACCACCAATACGCCGACCGCGAAGGCGACCCACACAGCCCCCACCTGCACGACGGCCATACCATGCGGGCCGCACTGAAAGGGCTCTGGCACGCGCACTCGGGATGGCGTTTTCACATGGACGGCGCCTCGAATCCCGTGCGGTATGCCCCCGACATCCTTCGAGACCGCGGCCTGATGTGGCTCAGCCGTCACTACATTGGTGTGACGATCGCCGGCGTCATCCTTCCCGGTCTCGTCGGTCTCGCCGTCACCGGCACGCTCGCCGGCGCCGCGCTGGGCATGCTCTGGGGCGGCCTGATTCGGATCTTCATCGGGCACCACGTGGTCTACGCAGTGAACTCGCTGGGCCACTTCATCGGGCCGCGCCGCTTTGACACCCGCGATCACTCGCGAAACCTGGCGTTCCTCGCACTGCCCACCTTCGGTGACTCATGGCACAACAACCACCACGCGTTCCCGGCCGCGGCGCACCACGGTATGCGCTGGTGGGAGCTCGATCCAGCAGCGACCCTGCTGAAGATCATGGAGGCGCGCGGACTCGCCTGGGACATAGTGCGCATATCACCCGAACGCCAAGCGCAGCGACGAGCTCAGCTCGCGGCGGGCACCGACGCAGCGGATCAAACCGAAACCGCGCTCGTCGCGGCTGGACGCTAAACGGGGGCCACCGGGGAGATGCAAGCACCGTCAGCTAATGGCGCAAGCGTCAGCCAAGCCGCCAGCACCGCTCTGATGAAGCCGCAGTTGCACAGGCTGTTCAATCTCGCGATCGCGATCGTGCCCGCCGTGGGCACCATCGTCGCGATCGTCCTGCTCTGGAACGACCTCGTGACGCTTCACGATCTCGTGACGCTCGGGGTCCTGTACTTCGTCGCTTCGATCGGCATCACGATGGGCTACCACCGGCTACTCACCCATCGAGCATTCGAGACGTTCCCCGCCGTGAAGTACGCGCTCGCGATCGCCGGCTCAATGGCTGGCCAGGGGCCGCCGATCATCTGGGTAGCCGACCACCGCAAGCACCACACGTTCAGCGACGAGGAGGGCGACCCCCACAGTCCTCACGTCAATCACGGCGACGGCTTGCGCGGTGCTGTTCGCGGCCTCTGGTTCTCGCACATGGGGTGGCTCTACCGACTCTTCCCGGCCTCCGAGCCGATGCGCTACGCGCGGGATCTCGTCCGGGACCGAGGCATGCGTCGCATCAGCAGCCTTTTCCTGCCCCTCGTCGGCCTGGGCCTGCTGATCCCGTTCCTAGTCGGGTTTGCGGTCACGGGCACACTGCGAGGCGCGCTGATCTGCCTCGTGTGGGGCGGGCTTGTCCGGCTGTTCCTCGGCTACCACGTCGTCTTCAGCATCAACTCGATCTGCCATTTCTTCGGGAGACGCCGCTTCGACACGCGCGATGAGTCCCGAAACGTCTTCTGGCTCGCGCTCCCGTCGCTGGGAGAGTCTTGGCACCACAACCATCACGCGTTCCCGACCTCCGCACGGCACGGCCTGGCCTGGTGGGAGATCGACATCACAGGGCTCCTGATACACCTGATGAAGCGACTGCGGCTGGCGTGGAACGTCGTCGAAGTGACGCCCGAGGATATGCGCGAAAAGGCGTGTGACAGGCCAGCGGCAGAGGCGCTGGCCTGAGCGGAAGGCGGCGGTACGCGAGACGAGCAACACCACGCCGAATAAGCGGGCTACACATCGCGCCAGCACACACGTAACGGGAACACCAGTACCGAGGTGTGCCCGTTACACAACTGCTGCAGGCGCCAAGCCCCGCCGAAATCCGACACATCCGACTGTCGGCTCACCGGCGAACTTTGAGACTTGCGCGACGATGTGATCGAGTGCCGCTCCAGCCAATGGACGGTACCCAGGTAATAACTTCGACACGCACGCCACCAGACACGGCGACTGTCGAGGAGAGCATTCGCGAGCTATTCGCCTCGTCGCTGCGCGACGAGGCAGCGATCTGGGAGCGCGACGCCGCGATGCCGAAATCTGCGTTCGAGCGAATGGCGGACACAGGGGTTTTCGCGGCACGATGGCCGCGAGACGCGCGCGAGCCGGGTAACGTCGCGATCGGCTCGCTGCTCGTGCGCGAAACAGCGCTCGTGTCGGTCGGCGGCTGCATTGCCGTCGGCACCCACCTCGAGGTCTTCTTCCGCGCGCTCGCCCGCAGCGAGTACGGCGCCGACAGGTGGAGCGAAGCGCTTGCCGGAAGGCTTCTCGGAGGCTTCGCCGTCTCGGAGTACGGCGGCGGCTCGAATCCGAGCAACTGCGAGACGACCGCCGAACCGAGCGGCGATGGCTGGGTTCTGAATGGCCACAAGCACTACGTCTCGAACGCCGGCGCCGCCACCGACCTCATCGTCTTCGCCCGAACCAGCCGCGGCCGCGATCTCAACAACTTCACCGTATTCCTCGTGCCGACCGACGCCACAGTGGTCACGATCACGCCACACGATCTTCTGGGAGCTCGAGCGTCCGGCACCTGTTCCGTCGACCTACGCGAAGTCGAAGTCTGCGACGAGCGCCGCGTCGGCCGCGTCGGCGGCGGCCTGGCGCTGCTATTCGACTTCCTGCGCGGCGAGCGAATGGCCGCGGCGAGCGGTAGCCTGGCCGCGGCCGAACTGTGCTTTGAGATCGCCCTAGCCTGGGCCTCAGCACGCCAATCCGCAGGCGAGCCGCTGCGCCAGCGCCAGACCATCGCCCACCGCCTGGCCATCCTTTCCAGTGAAATCGCGGCGGCGCGCGGACTCCTCGCCGATCGCATCCAGCGAGCACAGGCCGGGCGGATCACCTCCGCGGAGGCGGCCCAAGCCAAGTACATCATCGGCCGACTCGCATGGCGCGCAGCCGACGAGGCGATGCAGATACTCGCCGGGCACGGCTACACCGAGGAGACGCCGTTCGCCCAGCTGTGGCGAGACATCCGCATCGGACGGATCGGCGGCGGCACCGATGAGGTGCAGCTCGAGATCGTCGCGCAAAACCTGCGGCCAGGCACGCTCGCCACACACCCCCTCGTCAGGACAGTCGAGCAGAAGGCCACTTGCGATGCCTGTTGACACTGCGCCCGGCGTGGCACGAGACGCAACCGGCGACCGCGCATACCTTGGGGCGTCGCAGAGCGCCATCGCGCACCACTACGACGTTGGCAACGACTTCGTCCGCCTCTGGCTGGACCCGACGATGACCTATTCGTGCGCGCTCTGGGCCCCCGGCGACACCCTCGAAGCCGCGCAGCTGCGCAAGCTCGACTACATGCTCGACTGCGCCCACGTCGCGAACGGCAAGCGCGTGCTCGACATCGGCTGCGGCTGGGGCAGCCTGCTGCGACGCGCCGTGAGCTGCGGCAGCAGCGCCGCGGTCGGTCTCACCCTCAGCCGCGAGCAGTACGACTCGCTTAGCAGATGCCCGGAGCCGCAGATCGAGGTGCACCTGAAGGGCTGGTCGGACTTCCAAGCCGACGAGCCATTCGATTCGATCGTCTCGATCGGAGCGTTCGAGCACTTCGCGCGGAGCGGACTCTCACGCGAGGAGCAGATCACCTCCTACCGCCAGTTCTTCGAGTGCTGCCATCAGCTGCTGCGCCCCGGCAGTTGGATGTCGCTGCAGACGATCACCAAGGGCAACATTCCCGTCGACCGCCAGGGCCTGCGCGACATCCTGCTGATCGTCAAGCACATGTTCCCCGAGTCACAGCTGCCCTACCCAGCTGACGTGATCGCCGCAGCCGAGGGCTATTTCGAGATCACGTCGATGCGCAACGATCGCTTGGACTACGCACGCACGTGCCGGGCATGGCTCGACGCGCTGCGCTCACAGCACGAGCAGGCCGCGGCGATCGCCGGAGAGCGCACGGCCGAAACCTACACACGGTACCTCGAAGCGTGCGTGCGCCAGTTCGACCGCGGCCACGCCGCACTCTGCCGCTTCGCCATGCGCCGCCAGGACACGCGCGGCACGCATGCCGGCATCGCGGCGCGGTTCTCCGCGGGAGCCGGCTCGTGAGCGCCACCAATCCTGTCTGGGCCGCGATGGAGCGCCCCGGCGACAAACGGCCGCACCTTCACTGCTGGCAGGACGGCGGCTACCGGGCTGTGAGTTGGGATGAGTGGCGTCGCAGCAGCGAACGCAGCGCCGCGGGACTTCAAGCGCTCGGCGTGCAGCCCGGCGACCGAATCGCCGCTGTGCTCACCAACACCTTCGAGGTGTGCAGCGCGATCCTCGGCGCCTGGCTTGTGGGGGCCACACTGATGTCGCTGCCGACCCCTAGGCGCGGGATGAAGCCGGACGAATACGTCGAGCAGCTGAAGTATCTCTGCCGCGCCGCCGGCGGCGTGCGTGTCATGCTGCTCGAGGAGAGGTTCACCGCCTTGCTTGACCCGGAGGGCTTGGGTGCGCCGATCGCCTCGTTTGCTTCGCTCGACCGCGACCTCACGCCCAACCTTTGCCCCCTCGCCGACGACGCTCCCGCGTTTGTGCAGTACTCCTCAGGCAGCACAAGCCAGCCGAAGGGGATTGTGCTCAGCATGCAGGCAATCGGCCACCAGGAGCTGATGCTCGCGGAGCGCCTGCACGTCGACGGGGACAGCCAAGGTCTGATGTGGCTACCGCTCTCGCACGACATGGGGCTGTTCGGCTGCCTCCTGTTGAGCTGGGTCGCCGGCATGCGTCTCGCCGTCGGCCCGCCCGAGCGTTTCCTGCAGCGGCCGCAGACATGGCTCGACGACGCCGCCGATCTGGGAGCCACGATCACCGTCTCACCGAACTTCGGCCTCGCGCTCGCCACGCGCAAGGCACGCGTGACCGCGCCGAAGGGACGCTCCCCGCTGCAAAGCCTGGTACTCGGCGGCGAGCGAATCGAGCTCTCCACACTGGACGCGGCACACGAGGTCCTCGGCCCGTTCGGGTTCACGCGAGAGACGCTCACCCCAGCCTACGGCCTTGCCGAGGGCACCCTCGCGGTGACGATGAAGCACCACGGCCAGACGCCGCGATCAGTTTGGATCGACCGCGAGCGCGCCTACCGCGGCGAACTGTCGCTCGTCGACGCGCAAGCCGACGGCGCGGCAGCGATGGTCGCATGCGGGCCGCCGATGCGCGGCGTGTCGGTGAGAACCGACGAGCCGAACCTGGGCCGCATCCGGCTGAGCAGCACAAGCCTCGCCGACGGGTACCTCAACGCGCCGGAGCGCACCGCCGCGGCGTTCGTCGACGGCGAGTTCCACACCGAGGATCTCGGCTTCATCCACCAGAACGAACTGTTCGTGCTCGGCCGCACAGACGACGTGCTGGTGATCGCCGGCCGAAACGTTCATGCCCGCGATATCGAGCGCGAAATCGAGCTGCACGACGGGGTGCGCCCCGGCTGCTCAGCGCTGATCGACTGTCGCGTCGACGGGGACTCCCGGGTCGTGCTCGTCGCCGAGCCATCCGGCACCGGCGCAGCACTCGACCAGCTCGCCGGCGACATGGCCCAGACCGCGTTCACCGCTGGCGGGCTGCGCGTGTCGGAGTGCGTGTTCGTTCGCCCGGGCCAACTACCCAAGACCCCGAGCGGCAAGATTCAGCGCTTTCTCTGCCGCGCACTTCTCGACAGCGACGAAGAGGCGGTCCTCGAGCGGGTACCGACGTGACCAGTGCGCAGACCGGTGAGCCGACCGTGCTTGTCACGGGCGGCACCGGACTCGTCGGCAGCGCAATCATCGAGGCAATGAGCGACATGACGGTCGTGTCGCTCAGTCGCCACGGAGCGGCTGGCTGGCCTGAGCGATCGACACAACGCGGCGCATCCGCGTCGAGTCTCCTGCCGGCACTTCACGGGCACGTGGTGCCACTGGCAGGCGAGCGTGACGGCCTTTCGCACCTCGCCGGTGACGTGACGCAGCCGCTCCTCGGTCTCGGCAAGCGCGGCTACGAAGACCTAGCCGCGAGCGTTGACCTGATCGTTCACGCGGCAGGCGTCAGCGACTTCACGACCCCCAGAGACGCCACCAACGCGTTGAACGTCGGAGGCACCCGCGAAATTCTCGCCTTCGCCGAGCGAGCAGGACGACCCCTCTACCACATCAGCACCGGCTACGTCCAGTCGCAAGGTACGACCCTCAACGGACGGTGGGGCGCGGGCGTCTACATCGATTCCAAGCAGCGGGCCGAGGAGTTGTTGCACGAAAGCGCGGTGCTCGCAGCGATCATCCGCCCGTCGATCGTGTTCAGCGACTCCCAGACGGGCTGGTCGCCGAGCTTTCAGGGTCTGCATCGCATCATTGGAATGACCCTCGAGGACAAGATCCCGCTGTTGCCGTTCCCGCCTGAGGTGCGGCTGGACTTCCTGCCGCGCGACGTGATCGGGCACACGACAGCTGACCTGGTTCGCCGCAGGTTCAACGGCGAGTTCTGGCTTACAGCGGGAGCAGCCGCGCTCACATTCGGGCGCATCACAGAGCTGCTCATACACTACGGAGAGACTCTCGGGCTCGCGTTGCACCCGCCGCGATTCGTAAGCCAGGAGATGATCGACAGGCTGCTCAAGCCCGCCGGCGGAAAGGCGGTTGCGCGGCGAATCGACCTGCTTGTCGCGCTGACGTCGCATTTCTCCTCAGCGCCCGAGCTTCCCAGCTCGCTACCCGACTCGCACAAGGGCGACCTCGAGGACGCCTTCCTGAAAGGCGCCTGCTACTGGGCGCGGGAGAACGGCTACACCACGGCTCTCACGCGGGTAGGCGCATGAGCCTGGGCGCGCCGGACGCAGAGCTTCTCGAGCGAGGGCCCGCGAGGCGCCGGCTGCTGACCGTGAGCGCCACCGACAGGCTTGGTCTCTACAGCGTGCTGCGGGTAGCAGACCCCGATGGCCCGCCACCGGCGCCCGGCCAGTTCGCAATGCTCGCCGCGGCTGCGGGCCGCCGCGAGGATGGCAGCGTGCGTGCGCGCGCTTTCTCGATCGCTCGCTGGTGCGATGGTGAGACGCAGTACCTGATTGAAGGTGTCGGGGGGGCAAGCGGCCGGCTGTGCCAGCTGCAGGCCGGCGAGATGCTGTGGGTGCTGGGACCGCTCGGGCGAGGGTTCACCCCGCCAGGCCGTGGCCGCAGGGCGATTCTCGTCGGCGGCGGCGTGGGAATCGCGCCGCTGGTGATCCTGCAAGACACACTTGAAAGCGCGGCTCACGCCACCACCAAGTCGAACGCCGGCACCGTTGTGCTGCTCGGCTTTCGCGATGGCACCCGGGCGCTCGCTGCAACGCTGCTGCCGGGATCGCGAGCGGTCACAGATGACGGCTCCAGCGGTCGCCGCGGACGCGTCACCGATCTGCTGGCACGCGAGCTCGATCGCGACGACGAAGCCGTCGTTTATGCGTGCGGGCCGCCGGGCATGCTCGAGGCGGTCAGGGCCATGTGCGCCGTACGTGGCGTCCCAGGCCAACTTGCGCTCGCGGCACAGGTCGCATGCGGCTTCGGCGCGTGTGACTCCTGCTGGATACCCAGGCGAGACGGTGGGCACCTGCGCGTCTGTGTGGACGGCCCAGTCGTGAACGCTGACGAGGTTGGCTGCTTGGCTCGCGCGAAGGGTTCGCCATGAGCACCGACATGGCGAGCATGACGGACGTCCCGGCGCTCTACCGACGCCACCTCAGTTCAGGCAAGGCCCGTCTCAACGACATGACCGGCGGCCATATCGAGGTGAGCTCCCGCGGCTCGCTCGTCGTCGACGCCGCCGGCACAGAGCTGCTGAACTGCGGCGGATACGGCGTCTTCCTGCTTGGTCACTGCCACCCGCATGTCGTGAGCGCCGTCCAAGAGCAGGTGGGACGTCTCCCGCTCGTCACACGAGTCCTGCTAGAGCCCGCCCAAGCCAGCGCCGGCCAGGCGCTCGCCCAGCTCGCACCGGCCGGACTGGAACGCGTCTACTTCGGCACCTCGGGCGCCGACGTCGTCGAGGCAGCGCTCAAGCTGGCACGGCTGAACGGCAAGCGGCGTTTCATCGGCGTCGACGGCGGCTTTCACGGAAAGACATACGGTGCGCTGAGCGTCTCGGGCAACGAGATCGTCCGAGCGCCATTCGCGCCGCTGCTGCCAAACGCGGAAACCGTGCCGTTCGGCGACATCGACGCGCTGCGCGCAGCCGTCGCTCGTGCGGCCGGCGAGGGCTGCGTGGTGCTTGAGCCGATCCAGGGCGAGGGCGGCGTGCGGTTCCCACCATCCGGCTACCTCCAAGAAGCAGGCCGGGCGTGCGCCGAGCACGGGGCGCTGCTGATCTTCGACGAGATCGCGACCGGCCTGGGGCGCACCGGCCTGTGGTGGGAGTGCGAACGCGACGGCGTCGTACCGGACATGATCCTTGCCGGGAAGCCATTGAGCGGCGGCGTCGTTCCGGTCGGCGCGATCGTCGCAAGCGACGAGGTGTACGAGCCGTTCGACCGCGATCCCCATATACATAGCGCCACGTTCGCCGGCGCAGCGATCGCGATGGCTGCCGCCCGCGCAACCCTCGAAGTGCTCGAGGCCGATGACGTGCCACGCCATGCGGACGAGCTGGGACGCCAGCTTCGCAGCGGGCTTGACGACGCGCTGGCGGTCGCGCTCGAAAGCGGCCACGTGCGCGAGATTCGAAGCGCGGGTCTGCTCCTCGGCATCGAATGCGACACGCCGCAAACCGCGGGAGAGCTCGAGATCGAGCTGATGGCCCGCCGAGTGATCCCCAACCACTGCCTCAACCACCACGCCGTCGTCCGGCTGACGCCACCGATCTGCCTGACCAACGAAGAGGTCGACTGGCTGCTCGACGCAGCGCAGCAGTGCGCCACGGCACTTGTGACCAAACGTCGCCAGCGAGGACGACGGGGAAGGAGTAGCTAAGTGCCACGAGTGTGGATGCAAGCCCGCCTTTCAGAACGCGATCCCGAGTCGGTGCTTCGGCTGGTGACCGACTTCGAGCGCTGGCCTGCCGCAAGTGACTCAGTGCGCTCGGTCGAGGTCGAGCGGCAGGCGGACGGCAGCGAGATCTCGCAGTGGGAGGTCGTGTTCCGCGAAGGCCTGCTGCGCTGGTCCGAGCGTGACTGGATCGATGTCGCCGCAAACCGGGCGGTGTTCGAGTTGATCGAGGGTGACCCGCACCTATTCACCGGGGTCTGGTTGGTCGAGCCCGACGACGCCGGGTCGACGCTGACGTTCGATGCCGAGTTCGATCTCGGCATGCCAAGCCTCGCTCACGTGCTCGATCCGATCGCGGTCGAGGCTGTCGAGGACGCCATCGAGAGCGTGCTGCGCGGCCTATACGGCGCCACCCTCGCCCTGAAGTTCACAGACGAAGCGCCCACAACGTCCACAAGCAGTCACTGAAAGAAAGGAGGATCACGATGCCGACACCGCTGACAGAGGAGATGGCCGTCGCCGCAGTAAAGGAGGTCCTGGCCAACACCCGCAGACGCGACCGACAGGTCGACGCTGCCGTGGAGCTTGAGAGCCTGGGACTCGACAGCCTCGAAGTCGCCGAGCTGTTCGCCGTGCTCGAGGAGCGCTCCGGGCTTCAGCTGGACCCCGACTCCGCGGAATCGCTCGTCACGGTCGGTGATCTCGCACGACTGAAACCAGTTGGCAAAGTGCAGCAGTCTCCGGCGCACGCTGGAACCTGAGAGCCATGACCGCTCGCATGACCGCTGGCGCCATCACCGCAGGGGCGCGGGCCGATGCTCGAGTTGCCGACGGCGCCGTCGACGCCGGCCACGCCAGCCAACGATGACGGCGAGCACGAAGCGGCCGCTGGTGATCGGCGCAGGACCGGCCGGCTTGGCTGCGGCCTGGGCGCTGAAACGAGTAGGCATGCGGCCGGTCCTGCTCGAGCGCGCGGACGGGGTGTGCTCGAGCTGGCGCGGCCACTACCGAGCGTTGCGGCTGAACTCGCCGCGCTACCTGAGCTCGCTGCCCGGGATGCCGATGGAGCGCAGGTTGGGCGCCTGGGTCACGCGCGCGGACTTCCTTGACTACGTCGAACGCTACGCGCAGCGCGTTGGCGCGGACATACGTTTTGGCACCGACGTGCAGCGGCTCGAGCACGACGGCGAAGGTTGGGCGCTGCAGACGTCATCCGGCGCGTTCCACGCGCCCGCAGTAGTAGTGGCAACGGGGCTGAACGCGCGGCCTCACCTGCCCGACTGGCCAGGCGCCGAGGGGTACACCCGCGAGCTCATCCACGCGTGCGACTACTCGCAGCCCGACCGGTTCGCAGACCGTGACGTCCTTGTCGTCGGAGTCGGCGCGAGCGCCACAGACATCGCTGTCGAGCTCGCATCCACGGGCAGCGGGCGGGTACGCCTCTCAGTGCGAACGCCACCGCTGATCTATCGACGCAACGGCGCGACGGCCCTGATGTCGCAACTGGTCAAGCACGGGTGGGTTCCGGCGCCGCTGTTCGATCGTCTCAGCCTGATGCTGCACGACTTGCTCTACGGCGATCTCTCAGCGTATGGCCTGGAGCGACCCCGGGAGGGGATGGCCACGAGCCTCGCCAAGCGAGGGCATGGAGCCACGATGGACCGCGGTTTGATCGCGGCACTCAAGAGCCGTCGACTCGCGGTCGTTTCGGCAGTCAGCGCTTTCGACGGCGACGAGGTCCTGCTTGCCGACGGAGCGAGGATCCGCCCAGACGTTGTGATCGCCGGCACAGGACAGCGCCCGGACCTTGATCGCCTGGCCGGTCACCTTGGCGTCCTGATACCTCCGGGTGGGCGCCCAAGCGTTCACGGTGCAAAGACCGCGTACACCGCACCCCACCTGTACTTCCTCGGCTTCCGCCTTCCGGCTGGGCAGCTGCCCGACCTGGGCATCGACGCACGGGCGATCGCCCGACGCATGGCCCGCAACCAACCGCTCGCTGCTCACCAGCCGTAACTCGTATCGGCCATGAGCCCCTGCCAGACTCCAACACCGATGCCATTTGACCGTAATACCGATTACCCGGCCGGTCGGGCGAGATCAGAGGCAAGATGACCAGCGCAGCAGCGACAACACCGGCCGCGCCGGATGCGCCGGTCGCGCCCAACCCGTCAGCAGACCACTCGCCGCGCGCGTCGACCAACGGGTCAGCGGTGAGCGGGCCATCCGCGCAGCCCGACGGTCGCCGGGAGAGGTCGCCGTCGCGCTCGCCCAGGACCCAGTATCTGCCCGACCGGCCGCTCGTGCTCGGCGCGGGCCCCGCAGGCCTTGCGAGCGCGTGCGCGCTGCATCGCCGCGGCATCGGCCCGGTCGTGCTCGAGCGCGCCGAAGCGGTCTGCGACAGCTGGCGCGATCGCTACGAGGGGCTCGCCATCAACTCCACACGCCGGCTGTCCTCGCTCCCCTGGATGCAAATCGACAAGAGCTCCGGCCCGTGGGTAGCCTCCCAGGACCTCGTCAACTATACGGAGCGATACGCCCGCCGCTTCTCGCCTGACATTCGCTTCGGCCACGACATCCTGTCAGTCGAGCGCGAAGGCGGCGGCTGGTCGGTTCGCACGACGTGTGGCGACTACTGGTCGCCGTGGGTCGTGTTCGCGCTCGGCCTGAACGCGACGGCGCACATGCCGCAATGGAACGGCGCCGGCGAGTTCACCGGCCAGCTCATCCACGCGCGCGACTACAAGCAAGCGTCGGCCTATCGCGGCAATGACGTGCTCGTCGTCGGCGTGGGGGCCAGCGGCACGGACATCGCGGTGAAACTCGTGGAGGGCGGAGCGCGGCGCGTCTGGCTGTCCGTGCGCACACCGCCGCTGGTCATGCGCCGACACCTCTCGACCGCAGTCCTCTCACAGATCATCAAGCAGGGTCGCCGCCCGCCGCGGGTCCTGGTGGATTGGTCGAGCATCTGGATTCACCGGCTGATGTGGGGAGACATGTCTCGCTACGGACTGGCGACGCCGACCGAGGGTCTGGCCACCGGTCTCGACGTCCGAGGGCACGGCTCGACCGTGGACCGCGGCATGATGAGTGCGATCCGCGCAGGACGGATCAAGGTCCTGCAGGCCGTCGATCGCCTCGACGGCGACGACGTCGTGCTCGCCAACGGAGCACGTGTCCAGCCAGACGTGGTCATCGCCGCCACCGGGCAGCGAACCGACCTGCGCCGTCTCCTGGGAGATCTCGACGTTCTCCAGGAGGACGAGCGGCCGATCGTCCACGGAGCCGCCACAGATCCAAGAGCGCCGGGCATGCACTTCATCGGCTACCGCCTACCGGCTGGCCAGCTGCTTGACATGCGGTTCGACGCGCCAGCCATAGCCCGCCGCCTCGCGCGCGTACTGCGCTAGTGCCAAGACCAGGAGCCAAGGCGGACCGAGCGCGTAGCGTCCCGCGACGGCCGTCTCACCCCGCATCACACATTGTGCGCTCGCCGCTCGCGGACGCCCTGCGAACACCAGCCATCCACGTGAGCCCGAGCCTGTCGTGACCCTCAGCGAGGATCTCGCACACTGGGCAGCTCAGCTTGAGCTCGAAGCGGTACCGGACCGGGTCCGCGCGAGCGCCCGCAGCCTGGTGCTCTCGCAGCTGGCGGCAGCGCGCGCGACACTCGGCCACGACCTCGGCCGCAAGGTCGTTGCGGCGTTCGGCCCGCCGCTGCAGGAGGACCCCAAGAGGTCGGCGTACGTCCTCGCTGCGTTGACGATCGCTCTCGACTACGACGACACCGAGTTCGCGGGTCACACGACCCACAGCGCGGTGAATGTCTCGCTGGCGTACGCGAGGTCGCTTCGGCTTGGCGGCCGCGCGGCGCTTACGGCGGCGATCAGCGCGATCGAGTGCGCCGCCCGGCTCACCGCCGCGGCGACCCTCGGGCCTCTGCGCGGACAGGCCGCCACCCATGCTCACCTCGTCGGCGCGCTCAGCGCACGCTTGCACAGCGAACGTGCCCCCAGCGATCATTGGGTCGCGGCGCTCGGCATCGCGCTCACCGCACCGCCCCGGCCCGTGATGCGCGGCTTCCTGGCGACCGACGCGAAGATCCTCGCGGCAGCCACGCCGCTGCGCGCCGGCCTGGACGCCTGCGACGCGGCCAGCGCCGGGCTAAAGGGGGCCGCCGACATCATTGAGCATCCCGAAGGGTTTCTCGCCGAGTACGCCGCCGTCCCGCTGCCGCAGACGATCACCGCCGGCTTGGGGGAGCGCTGGCACACCGAGACAGCGTCGTTGAAGGTGTACCCCGGATCGGCATACATCAGCAGCGCCATCGAGTGCGCAGTCGAGCTGTACGACGCGCTCGGCGGCACTGACCCCGACGACATAGCCGAGGTGGTCGTCGCCGCCTCGCTCTTCACGACCGAAATCGACCATCGCCTCGCGTCCTACCTCGACCTAGACGAACCCTCGCCGATCGTGCTCGGCTTCTCGGTCGCCTACAACGTCGCCACCGCCCTCCTGACGGGAACCCTCGGCCCCCAGGATCTGTCACCCGAGCTCGTGCGAGACGCGGCACGCTGGCGCCTCGCCGCGAAGGTCAGCGTCGTCCACGATGGCGAGCTGACGCAACGGGCGCTTGCGGCAACAGCGCCGATCGGCGAGGCGCTGCGCCAAGCGGGTCTCACTGCGCGCCCCTGGCTAGAACAGCAGGGAGGCGCCGCCGCCGGCGCGCTCGCCGGCCAAATGGGCCCACCGTCAAGGACCTTCGAGACCGCCGACAAGGCGATCGGTGCGCGCGTGACCCTACGCCTCGTCGACGGCCGCGAGCTGAGCGCCTCGCGGTCGAGTGCGGCGGGAGCCGCCGGCGCAGGTACCCGAGAGGGGCAGTTCGCGCTGATGCGCGAGAAGTTCGTGGGCACCGGCGGCTCCCACGAGGTGGTCGACGCAGTTGCGCGCATCGAGGATCTCGACGCTGCCGCGCTCGACGAGCTGCTCTCAGCCGCGCTCGGTGGCTGAGCCCTCACTCGCGCAAAACGGCACGGTCCCTGGCAGCACTTCGAGCGTCACGGAGCTGGCGGCGTCACGGGGGTCGCCATCGTGCTCAACGGCCAGCGGCTGGCCGTCGGTGCGCTCAACGGTCACCCGGCGTCCCTGTCCGTAGTGCACGTCAGGCTGGTCGACGTGACCGCCGCTTGGCACAAGCGCTGCCAACTCCGCTATCCGCTCGGGCGTGTCGGCCGCCACGACGCAGACGTCGAGCACGCCGTCATCAACGACCGACCGCGGCAACAGCTTGAACATCCCTCGCCCGAAACTGCGCACCCCGCCAACGGTCACAAGAGACGCCACCCCGTCATGCAGCGGCTCGCCATCGATCGTCACCAGCACAGGGAACGGGCGCAGATCTTGGAGCACCTCGCCGAACGCCGCCCAGTAGCGCTGCTCGGCAGACTCGCCGCCGCTGCCGGCGGCCTTCACCCGCTCGACGGCTTGCGCCACGCGCGCCACCAGCCCGACGTTGACGCCGAGCACCGCCACGCGGTCGGCCTCACGCACGCGAATCAAGTCCACACGGCGCACCGCCGCCAGCCCGCCGAGCACCCGGCCGAGCGACTCACTCCACGTCACCTCACCCCACAGCAGCGAATACGCCGAGTTGCCGCTCCCGGCCGGCACCACCAGCAGCGACGGCTCTCCGTCGCCGTCGCTCACCGCCGGACGGACGGGCGACGCCCAACGTTCGAGACCACGAGCCATCCCTTCCGCGACATCGCGAACAGTGCCGTCACCGCCGATACTCACCACGAGCTCCGGGGTCGCATCGCGCACAAGCGCCTCCACCTGGCCGGCAAGCTCGCCGGCCCTGGACTCGAGCTGACGCACATCCGCAAAACGCACCGCACACGCATCGAGAACCGTGTCGACCAGGGCGCTGGTCACTGCGCCGGCATGTCGATTGACAACAACCAGCGCGTCACAGACACCAGCCTCCGCCCGCTGCGTCATTGCCGCAAATGCGGTGGTCGGCTCACTGGCCTGATATTACTCGCCGCCCGGCTGCTAAAGACAACGCAGCATGCCCCGGCAATGCGATAGAGGTGAGGTGGTCCTTGCAGGTTTTGGTGAACGAGCGAGAGACATTGGAGCGGTTTCTTCCGGGTCTTGACGCCAAGCTCGCTGAGATGCCCTTCACGGCGCTCGAGTCACGTGAGACTCAGGGCATCGCCGCATTCCGAGCTGCCGGCGGCGTTCGCCTGCTGATCCCCGAGGAACATCGCGGACTCGGAGCGAGCCCCGTGGACGCCATCCGGATCCAGCGCGCGCTCGGCGCGCGATCCCCGTCGCTAGCGGTCGCAAGCACCATGCACCACTTCTCAGCGGCCACCATGCTGGAGCTATGGAAGCTCGAGCACGGGCTCGAGTGGATGCTCCTACAGGCCATTGGCGAGGGCAAGCTCATGTTGGCTTCTGGGTTCGCGGAGGGCGTCCGCGGGCAGGGCGTGCTCACCCCAACGATGCAAGGCCGCCGCGCCGACGACGGCGGCGTCGTCATCAGCGGAACCAAGAAGCCCTGCAGCCTGTCGCGCTCGATGGACCTGCTGACCGCCTCAGTGATCATCAAGGGCGACGGTCAGGATCAGCCGGACGAGTTCGCCGTAGCGCTGGTACCCGCCACCGCTGAGGGCGTCACAATTGAGCCGTTCTGGGGGACGCACATACTCGCCGGCGCCGAGAGCGATGCTGTCACGCTCACCGACGTCAAGGTCGAGAGCGATCTCATCGTCACGATGGGTGGCAGCGACATTGCCGCACTGGATCGTGTGGAGACCGCCGGCTTCCTGTGGTTCACGCTACTGATCAGCGCGTCATACATCGGCATGGCCAGTGGACTCGCCGAGCGGGTCCTCTCCGACGCACGCAAGGACCCTGGGGCGCGGGTAGCCGTGGCGATGGAGCTTGAGACGGCGATGGCTGGCCTCGAAGGCATCGGCACGCGACTAGCCGCCGACGACACCAGCGCAGAGCTCCTAACGCGAGCACTGCTCTGCCGATACGCCGCGCAGGATGCGATCAGCCGCGCCGTCGCGATCGCCGTTGAGCAGCTGGGCGGCATGGAGTTCATCCGCGGCGATGAGGTCAGCTACTTCGCGTCCGCGTCGCGAGCCCTTTCGTTCCATCCACCCGGGCGCTCAAAGAACCGGGAGACCCTGGCGACCGCGCTGGGCGGAGGCGACCTGATCATCAGCTGAGCCCGCTGCACACGCCCGTGGTTGCCCAGCGGTTTCGCAAACCGTGGTGGCTCAGGTAAGCATTAACTGGCGAGGCGGAGTACTTCCGGCACCGTGAGTGACCTGTTGACAGTCCGGGCCGCCACACAGCCACTTTGGCCCCGAGACGAAACGAGGAGATCAAATGGACGCCACAAACACGTTTGACACGCCGACAACTCACCGCGCGATCCGGGCGGAGTTCGCACTTCTGGCAGCAGCGTCCGCATACATGCTCGCGCGCAAGCGCAAGCAGGTTCGGTGGCCTGTGGCGCTCGGTCTTTTTCTCTACAACGACACGCTTGGATACCTACCCGGCGCGATCGCTTACCGGCGCAGTCCTGACAAGAAGATCCCCAAGACCTACTACCTGGCGTACAACCTCATGCACAGCGGCGTGTCTGCGACAGCCGTCGCCGCAGCATGGGCGCGGTTCGTCGGGCCCGAGTGGGCGATGCTCGGCATTCCGTTCCACATCGGTCTCGACCGGGCACTGTTCGGCAACGTGCTCAAGCCATTCAGCGTGCCGTTCGAGCCGGAGCCTCACCCGCTCTGGGAGGCCGTGCGCGACCAGCTACAGCAGCCGTGGCCGGGCATGGCGGCGGCCCAAGCGATGGCGCGCGCCGTGAACAACGGGCACGTCGATATCCCGCAGCCCGCAGCGAGCGCCGCTGCGTGACCGTCGCGACCGCAAAGCCTGCACGCTCGCGCCGGCGAGGCGCTCCTCGCGAGCCTGCCGAACCACGGGCGCTGCCCGTGCTTAGCCGCCACGCCGAGCACTCAAGCGTCTTTCTCACGCTCAATCGAGAGACGCTGCACTACCGCGCGCCAGACATCGACGGGCTGATTGCCTATCGTCCCGCTGGGCGCCGCCACCTCATCCAGCTCTGCGGCCCGATCGCGGCGCCAGCCGACCGGGACGCGCTCGTCCGTTCCTTCCTTAACTGGGCTCGCGAGCAGAACCAGCACGTGATGGCGATCCAGCTGACCCGTTCCGAGGCCCAGCAGTACGCCCGGCTCGGATTCGTCGCCAATCAGATTGGCTCGAGCTATAGCATCGATCTCGACCGGTTCTCGCTGCGCGGAACCAAGTTCTTCCGGCTGCGCAACAAGATCAGCCGAGCCACGCGGCTAGGGGTCACCGTGCACGAGCTTTCGCCGTTGGACCTCCAGCAGCCGCAGAGTAGTGGCGAGCTCGCGGGAATCGACGCTGAGTGGCTGCGCGCCAAGGGGCGGCACGTCAAGGAACTGACGTTCCTGATCGGCGAGCGCGACGGGCGCGGCGCACCCTATCGGCGCATCTTCGTCGCACGGCACGAGGGTCGCGCGATCGCATACGTCACCTACTCGCCCGTGTTCGGCAGCAGGGCAGGCTGGCTCTACGACCTAACGCGCCGGCATCCCAGCTCACCGCCCGGGACCGTGGAGCTCATCTTCTCCGCAGTCGTGGAGAAGCTGCGCAGCGAGGACTACCACTGGCTGCACCTCGGGCTCACGCCGTTCGTCGGGCTCGCCGACGAGCATGAACTCGACTACGGCGCGAGCCCGGTCGTGCGCAAACTGGTGCGCGCGCTCAGCGAACACGGCCAGGCGATCTACCCCGCCTCCGCGCAGCTGGCGTTCAAGATGAAGTGGGGTCCGCAGGTGATCGAGCCCGAATATGTCGCCTTCCAGCAGGCCGCGAGTCTCCAGGGGGTATGGCACCTCATGCGGCTCACGCGCGCGATCTAGCGCGCAGCACGCACCTGAAGCTGTCGACCGATGGCAGCGCAATTTGACCGCGGGGAGGCGATACACGAGTATCACCCGGCCCAAGCGTGCGCCCGCCGAGGTGAGGCAGCGCGCGGGGTGAAACCTAGACCGACTATGTGTGAGAAATGACCAGCCCAGCGAAAGCCGCGATGCCTCCGAGCTCGAGCGACCCCGTCGCTCTCGCCGACTGGGACAACGCTCCCGGACTGCTTGAGGGCGCCACCAGCGTTGAGATCGACCCGCGCGACTGCGGTGTGGACTACTGGCTGAAGAACGTCGCGCAGGGTCCGTTGGTCGGATTGGTGCGAGGACACAAGCCGCAATCGCAGGTCCCGCAGTTCCTCAAGGAGCCTGGGCCGCTTCGCGACAGCCTGATCTCAGAGTTCGCGTTCCGCTCACTCACTGAGGAGGCGGCGACGAGAGCCTGCGCGCTTGTGGCAGCAGCAAGCTACGACGTAGCCGGGCTCGAGTTCTACACGACCCAAGCGCTCGACGAGGCCCGTCACGCCCAAACGTTTCGCGAGCACCTGCTCGATCTCGGCGTGCCCGCCGACGAGCTGCGCGGGACGATCGAGGCATACGCGGGCGCTGATCGTGATCGCATTCTCGGGCCACTATGGGAGTGGGGCCTGCCCGCGTTCGCGGACAAGTTCGTCAACGGTGTCGCGATCGTCACTGTGCTGCTTGAGGGGGTGCTGGCGCCGACAACGGAGCTGAGCGAGCGCAAGTGGACGCCTCTAAGCCAGGCAACGACCGATGTCGAGCGGGGCGCGTGCGTTGACGAGATCCGCCACCTCGCAGCAGGAAGCTGGTTCATCCGTGAACACCTACGCGCACACCCCGAGGACCACGCGCCGCTCATCGAGCTGGTGCTCGAGGGCCGCCGCCGATGGGACGAGCTGCCGACGGTGGAAGTCATCGCCAAGCGCGAGGCGCTCTTCCAGGAGGGTCTGGAAGCGCACGCCGTCGAGGTGGGGGACTACGAGATCTTTCCCGGCCGCAGGCTGATCGATACAGACGCTCAGGAGAGACTGCTGGCTGCCCTAAAGTGGTCGCAGCAGGTGCAGGCCGAGCGGCTGGCCTACATGGGCCTCCAGGAGGTCATCCCCGACGACAGCCAACCGGTTCCAGCCGCGACGCAGGCGCAGGCAGGCTGAGCAAGATGGCGTTGCCCGCTCCCAGCCCCAATACCGCGTGCCTCGTGACCGGTGCCAGCTCCGGGATCGGCGAACAGCTGGCGCGCGGGCTGGCGCGACGCGGCTACAGCCTCGTGCTCAGCGCGCGTCGCGAGGCGCGTTTGAGTGCGTTGGCCGAGGAGCTTCAGCGGACGACCGGAGTAGACGCGCTTGCCCTCCCATGCGATCTTGCCAAGCCTGACGCGCGACATCGACTCGTCCAAGCGATCGAGAAGAGCGACCAGGCCGTGTCGATACTCGTCAACTGCGCCGGCCTAGGCAGCGGTGGGGCGTTCCTTCAGCTGGACCAGGCGGCCGAGCTCGACATGGTGGGCGTCAATGTCGATGCGATCGTCGACCTCTGCGGCGTCTTCGCACCGGCGATGGTCAGGCAAGGGGGCGGGGCGATTCTCAACGTGGCGTCGATCGCCGGCTTCGCGCCGCTGCCACGGCAGGCGACCTACGCGGCAACGAAGGCGTTCGTCATCAGCTTCAGCCACGCGTTGCACGCCGAGCTCAAGCACTCCGGCGTTACCGTCACGACGCTGTGTCCGGGACCGACCCGGACAGATTTCTCGGCCGCATCCGGGCGTCAGGTGCAGGGCGCGATGGAAAAGCTGCCGACCTTCATGACCTCGGCGCCAGATGAGGTAGCTGAGGCCGGGCTACGGGCTCTTGAGCATGGGCGCCGCCACGTGACGGTCGGCCTAGTCAACAAGGTCAACGGGCTCTCGGCATACTTCACGCCGCGCACCCTCGAGCTGGCCATGATGGACCGGTTCTACCCCGTCGAGGCATGACGCCAGGCTCGCCGCTCCAGTCCGTGGAGCTCCCGCAAGGGACGGTGCGCTACCGCGATAGTGGCTCGGGGCAGACCATCGTCTTTCTGCATGGGCTGCTGATGGCAGGGTCGCTCTGGGAGGGCGTCATCGCCCGGCTCGACGACCGCTATCGCTGCATCGCACCCGACCTGCCGCTCGGCGCGCATTCACCAGCACTTAACCACTCTGCGGACACCTCTCCGCCCGGCATTGCACGCCTGGTCGCCAACCTACTCGAGGCACTCGACCTGGATGCGGTCACGCTCGTGGGAAACGACACCGGTGGGGCAATCGCGCAGCTGCTGGCGACTCGCCACCCAGACCGCATTGGCAGGTTGGTACTGACGAACTGCGACGCCTATCAGAACTTCCTGCCGCCACTGTTCCGCTATCTCCAAGTTGCTGCGCGCTTGCCTGGGGCAACGGACCTAGCACTGCAGAGCATGCGCATCAGGCCTCTGCGTTGGACGCCACTTGCTTTCGGACTGCTTTCGAAGGGCCGCCTTGATGGCGCACTAGTGGACTCGTGGCTTCGGCCGGCGATGCAGGACGCGGGCGTGCGACGTGACGCGCGCAAGCTGCTGCGCGGCATACACGCGAGCGATACCGTCCGTGCCGCGCGCGAATTGCGCACGTTCGATCGGCCAACCCTGATCGCGTGGGCACCAGAGGACCGCGTGTTCACCGTACGTTACGGTGAACGCCTCGCCGCCGAGATACCGGGCGCCCGGTTTGAGCGGATCGAGGACTCTCTGACTTTGACGCCGATCGATCAACCGGAGCGGACGGCGACACTCATTGCGGACTTTGTTGACGGCGATGGCGATGCTGGTTGATCACACCGCTATAGACGGAGGGGGGAGGGATTCGAACCCCCGTCCCCGGCTGCCCGGAGCACGACTCGAAAGCCGCGACATTACCGCTCTGCCACCCCTCCTGGATTCGCTATGCACCGTAACATCGCGGTGCCAACTCACCAAACGCAGCTGACTGCTCCAAGGCCCTGTTCTACTGGACTGCTGAAGCACGCACGTCCGATGCCAGCCGCACTCCCAATCGGCGAGGCGCGTCACGGTTCCGCCACACGCCTTCACCTCTTTCACACGGGCACCATGCGCCAATCGCGCGACTTCGACGCGCGGCCGGTCCGCGGCGCCCGCATCACCGACGGCGGATGGCCCTTCGCGAAGGGCGACTTCGTCGCCGTACCTATACCCGCGTATCTCGTCGAGCACCCCGACGCGGGACTCGTGCTGATCGACACCGGTCTGCACTCGAGCGTCGCGGTCGATCCCAGAGAGAACCTCGGCCGTCGTGGAGCGTTCTTTATGGATCCCTGTATGAGGGAGGGGCAGGGGCTACTGGATCAGTTGCGCTCGCGCGATATCGACCCGGCGCAAATCCGGCTGGTGATCCTGACCCATCTCCACGTCGACCACGTGGGCGCTGCCACCGAGTTCCCGCAGGCGACGTTCTTCGTCGATGAATGCGAGTGGCGAGCAGCGCGGCGAGCTGAGGACAACCCGTCGTATTACCTCCCGCAGTTCGACGTGGCGCTCGACTGGCGGTTGATCCGGGTCACCGACGCCCAAACCGGTCCGATCGCTGGCTTTTCGCGTGGCGCCGATCTACTCGGCGACGGCTCAGTGATTCTCGTGCCCACGCCCGGGCACAGCGCGGGGCACGTGTCCGTGTTGATCCGGCTCGCCGGTCGCGATGTACTAATTGCGGCCGATGCGGCCATCACCCGCCGCGCCATAGATCAGGGAACGATGCCGATGTACCTGCACGACGAGAAGGCGTTTTGGGCGTCACTCAGCGAGATCCGTAGCTGGGCTCGGCGTCACTCCCACGCTCTGGTCATTCCCGGACATGATTCTGCTGAGTGGGATCGACTGGAGCCGGTGTACGAATGAAGGCGGTCTGCTCACCCTTGTCGCCGGTAGACGCGATTGTGACGGCCTCGATCCAGTCGCCGGCGTGCCTGGACGACTTGCTCGCCAGAGTGGTTGACATCGTCGCCTGCGACCGGCCGTTCGGGGTGGTGCTGGTAGTCCACGGCGTCGTCCTCGAGCGCTCGAGCTTTGCTGCTATCCGACGCCTGCCTGGTGGTCGGGCGAGATTCGGCACGTGGTGTCGCGGCGTCGGCTACGTGTTTGAGACGTCGGCCGCGCAGGCCGCCGCGCGCAGGCACCTCTTTGAGGCCCGCTACCTATGGGGATCGCGGATCTTCGTGACACGCGCGACCGATGACGCGACGGTATGGCTACTCGGCGAGTTTCACCGTTACGCCGCCGGGCGCTCGTAGCGGCGCATCGGGGCGGGCCTCGCGTCGCGTCCGCCTACGTCGCGGCGTCAGGCTGTGAGGGCGGCTGCGAGGGGCGCAGAGCAGCCACGCCCATGAAGTCGTCAGTGCTGCACCAGACCCCCGATGGCGGCGCGAATCTCGCCACCATGTCGGCGACGCCCAGGTTGTCCTGGACTGCCCAGCCAGTGCCAGCCACCAGGTCCTCCAGGCCGCCGTCACGCCGGACACCAAATATGTATGGCTCGCCGCGCGCCGCGACCGCCTTCGCGGCTTTGCGAGCGCCGCCATACGTTGTGGTTCCGTCGATGACGGACGCGTCCATGTAGTCGACAATCAGCTCGCTCCCGGAGGCCAAGACCTGCGCAAGCTCGGTCAGGGTCTTGCGCACCGCTGCAGCGCTGAGGTAGTAGGACACGCCCAGGAAGATCGCGAACGCCGGCTGCGAGCTGTCGAAGCCGTGGCTGTGGAGGCTCGTCGAAAGCTCGTCGGTCTCAAAGTCGCACGGCACGTAGACGACGTCCGTCGTCGGCGTCAGCCCGGCCGCGAGCAGACACTGCTTCTTGGTCGCCTGCGTCGGCGGCGCATCGACCTCGAAGACCGTGGCGCCCTCGAGGTCGTGTCGCAGCGCAAGCGAGTCGAAGCCGGCGCCGACCATGACGATCTGCTGCACACCGCGGCGGTGAGCCTCAAGCAGCCGCTGGTCGTAGTACTGGTTGCGCAGGTGATGCTGAACGTTGAGCCCGCCATAGCCGTGGTCGAACACGCGGTGGGCAACGCGCGCGACAGGACGCGAGCAGCACAAGAAGCGATAGGTGTGGCGCGATAGAAACACTCGAGCGTAGGGGTCTACGAACAGCCGGCGCGCTGGCGCCATCAACGTCTCCGCAGCGCGCATCGCCGCTGTGATTTCGGCCGTGCGACTGGACGCAGCGAGCCCCGGCTTCGCCGCGCCTTGTGCGGCGGGCGCTCCGGCGTGGTCAGCGGTCGTGTCGCGAACTGTCTCGTTAAGGGGCATGTCCCGGTGTTCTCACTTTCCGGAAGGCGCGGACATTACTCATCTGGTGAGCGCCGTCGAAAATACGAGCCGAGGCGGGGGCTGTTTGATTCGCGCCTAGTTGACCTAGTCGGGGTGGGCGCGCTTCTGTTGTTGGTGGGAAATGGGTGCGACATGATGGCGGTGATGCTCGTCTCAGGAGCGTACATCACGCGCGCCAGACGTATCGAGACCGGGGAGCCGATTTCCGTGCTGGACATGAGCGGACTACGCTGCGGGGTGACGCTTGAGCGCGTAAGCGCTGCTAGTAAGCAAGCCAATTGGGAGGTAGTCGGATGGCAAGCACTGACACGACGCGCGCAGGCGAGCGGTTGCCTCCAGGGCCACCATTTCCGATGCCGATCCAGACGATGCTCGTCTGGGGGCAGATGGAGCGCTTCCTGGGTGCCTGCCGGCGCCGCTATGGAAACATCTTTACGATCCGGGCCGCACCGGTGGGCACGCTCGTCTACATCTCGGACGCGCGAGACATCGCGACCGTCTTCAAGGGCGATCCGAACATCTACCGGGCCGGCGAAGGGAACGTGGTGTTCGAGCCGGTGATGGGCGCGCGATCACTGCTGCGAATCGACGGAGCGGAACACCTCGAGATCCGGCGCGCGATGCTGCCGCCGTTTCACGGAGAGAACGTGCGTCGCTTCGAGGGCCTCATCCTGGAGGTTGCGAGGGAACAGACCGCGCAATGGCCGATTGGAGAGCCGTTCGCGCTGCATCCGCATATGCACGCCATCACGCTCGAGATCATCATCCGCGCCGTGATCGGGGTTGACGGTCCGAACGAGCTCGCCAAGTTCCGTCCGCGGCTGCGCGCCGTCGCAGCGTTGGGTGGACCGCTGATGCTGATGTGGCTGTGGCCAGGCCTCGGCCGGTTCGGCCAATGGCGGCGCTACCGCGAAACGCACGCACAGGCCGAGCGGCTGCTCTACGACGAGATCTGCCAGCGCCGCCGCTGCGCGGATCTTGATGAGCGCCACGACGTGCTCTCGGCTCTCATACGCACGACCGATCTCGACGACGAGACGCTGCGCGACCAACTGATGACGCTGCTGCTCGCCGGGCACGAGACGACCGCAACCGCGCTTTCGTGGACCTTCGAGCGGGTGCTGCGACACCCGTCGGCGCTACAACGACTTGAAGAAACCCTGGAGGCGGGCGAGGAGGAGTACGTCGACGCTGTGATCAAGGAGGCGCTGCGTGTGCGGCCTGTCGTGTTCGCGGTCGCGCGCAAACTCACCGAGCCGGTCGAGCTCGGTGGTTACGTGCTTCCGGAGGGGATCACGGTGATGCCGACGATCGGCCTCGTTCAGAACCTCGAGGAGAACTACCCCGACGCGGAAACCTTTCGCCCTGAGCGCTTCCTGGACGGGCAGGCCGAGCGCTACACGTGGATTCCGTTCGGGGGTGGCACTCGCCGGTGCATCGGTGCCCCGTTCTCGCTGTTCGAGATGAGGACTGTCATCCGGTCGGTTCTGAGCGAGTTCGAGCCGCGCGCCCCGTCGCTTCGTCCCGAGTCGATGAGCATGCGCCACGTCACCCACACACCTGGTCGCGGCGCCGAGGTCATCGTAACTCGCCGCAGCAGGCCCTGGGAGTCGCCGGCGAAGCTCGGTGCAACCGCGGCCAACTAGACGGCCAGCCCGTCGGCCAGCGAGGCACCCCCGCCGCTCGCCGCCTCCCTCCGGCACGGGCGAAGCTCAGACCCGGCAGCGACACCAACGGACCCCGCTGGTTAGCGAATACCGCGGCGCGTGAGTAGGGCGTCGGCCGCTCGCGGCTACGGGCTAGTGGAGTGTCAGGCAACGTTTGCGGTGTTGCGAGGCGTTAAGGCGACAGCTCATCAGCCACGCCACGGTTACTCCCTCCCCTCGATGGCCCGCCAAGTCGCGTCGCTAGTCCCAGAATGACTCTGCTCCGGCCCGGAACTCCAGCACCGGAAGTCCCTGCGTCAGGAGCGCAAAGCCCTCACTGGCCTCGACTTCCTCAATCCAACGATACGGTGTGGAGGCGTCCCCATCTCGCTCTGCCGAGAGGATTCTACCCGCCGGCCGCCTCCGCCAACTGCGCGCGAGTCGCAGGCGTCGAGAGCGCGTTTGTAGCCAGAACGAGCAGCCGATGCAGTCGTCGATATTGCACCAGCCATCCCCAAACCACGCTTCCGTCGGTATAACCCGATGGAAGCTCACGGCGTGGGCTGCGCGACCATTGGCGAGCAAGCCGTGGCTCCACTCGAAGTCGAGCCGGTCGGGAGCGAGTTGTCGCGAGGAGTCGCTAGACACTACGGGAAGGTCGGCGAATCCCTTGAACGCACGCCACGCTCCGGGTAGATCGACCGCCGGATCAACGCCTGCTAGCGCGAGCAGCTCATCGAGGCGACCACTTCCCGTGCCGGGCAGATATCCGTGGTTGGAGGAGGTCGCCATTTCGGTTCCGCAAGACGGTGTCGCTCCCTCGACAGCTTACCGACAAACGCGGCCTAAATCGCCTCACCAACACGGCGAACGTTGTCTGACACTCCACTAGCCGCGAGCGGCCCTGACCTTCTGGCGTTCGGCCTGCTGAGATCAGCTGGTGAACGACACGTCAGCCTGCGCAGCGACGAGGGCGCCTGGCTCCTGCTCGGCAGCGGGGATGCCGGTCTGCTCTGTCAGCTCGCGCAGCGTGACCATCCGTGCCGCGAGTGGGATGGCAAGCAGCACTACTATCGCCACTGCGAGGAAGGCGACGGTCGGCTGGTGGACGAGCACCTGTACGAGCAGCGCCATCACCAACCCGCCGAGGTTTCCTGCCATCCACACGATCGCCCCGGCGGTGCCTGCTGCCGCTCCAGCGAGCCGCTCAGCGACGGTCATCAGGATGGGCAGGGCAGGGATGAGCAAGGCGCCCATCGCCACCAAGACGACCGCGCAGCCAACGATTCCCGGCAGCATTCCGAGCGCGAAGCTGCCAAGCGCGCCAACGGCGACGACAGCTCCCATGAAGGCCCGCTCCGCGCCGCGGCGGGCGATCTGTGCCGGTAGCACCGCGCAGGCTGCGACGCCTGCGACGATCATCCCAACCAGCAGCGCGCCGGCCGTGGTTTCGGAGACCCCAGAAGGGTGCAGCAGTGTCTGCAGCCATGTGGAGAGCGCGACGAATAGGCCGAAACCCAGGAACGCGAGACCCGACAGGACACGCACCTGCGGGCGCGCCCAAAGGGCGCGCGCGACGCCGCGCTCGATCGCCGTGCGCTCGCCCTCGCCGCTGCCGGGTCGGCGCAGAGCGACGGCCAGCGCGAGGGCTGCCAGCACACCGAGCGCGGCCTGGATCTCCAGCAGGAGCCCGAGTCGCCCCGCGCCAAGCAGCGGACCTAGCAGCAGCGCGGCGAGCATTCCGACGAACCCAGCGGCGGAGCCAAGTGATATGCCCGCCGCGCGCTGGTGCTCGGGCAGGTATTCGCCGGGGAGCTTCGCCACGGCGCTCATCACCACGGGCTGGGCGAGTGCCACGAGAGACTGGCCCACCAGCGCCCACCCGAACGTCAGCCCGCCAAGGCGCACGAGGCCGCCGGCGGCTACGAGCGCGCCGCCCAGCGCGAGCGACGGGCGAAACCAGCGGTCCAGCAGCACGCCGGCGGGAATCGCCAGGGCTACGTACATCAGTGGGAAGATCTCCGCGAGCCATCCCACCGCGCCGACCGAGACTCCGTAACGACGAGCACTGTCGGTGGTGATCGCCGCGTAGGTCAGCCAAAGCATCTGCGTGGACGCCGCCACCAGGCCGTAGGCGACCACCACGTACCACCCCAGACGTGGAGACCCTCGTCTCGGCGCTCCCTCGTGATGTTGCGTCACTGCGATTGCGTGCACCGCCCGATTTAGTAGCAGAGCAGCTGCATGGAAGCGAAAAGATGCTTCGCGGTTAGCGGCATGATGGAATTACTCAGTGAGACCTTCCACTCCGAATCAGGTGCGACCGTAGCTGGGCAGGCTGCGCGGCTGCCAAGGTGAGCTGCCCTCAATGTGAACTCGCGAATCGCCCAGATCCTTCCGCCAAACGTTGCGGCAGCAGAGTCATTCGTGGACTCGCACATTGAGCTGTTCCCGGCGGAGGAGGCGATCGTCATGGGTAGCGTCGACGAAAGACGCCGCGAGTTCGCCACGGGGCGCATGTGCGCTCGCCGTGCGCTCGCCGGCCTCGGCTTGGCGCCGATCGCGATCACGCGCGGCGCTCGCGGTGCTCCACGCTGGCCCAACGGAGTCGTCGGCAGCATTACTCACTGCGACGGCTACCGAGCCGCGGCGGTGGCATGGGCGCGTGAGTTCCTCTCCCTTGGGATCGATGCCGTTCCGACAGGCTCGCTCACGGAACGAGTGCGCCGGCGAATCGCGTTGGATCAGGAGCACGTCTGGCTACGCCGGCTCGCTGTGACGGACCCTACGATTTCTTGGGATCGCTTGTTGTTCAGCGCCAAGGAGTCCGTTTACAAGGCGTGGTATCCGTTGACCGGCACGCAACTTGACTTCAAAGACGCAGTGATCGTCTTTGACGCAAGGTACGGTACTTTCGACGCGCGGCTCTTAGTATCGGGGTCGATCGTTGCTGATCAGCCTCTTACCGGCTTTGCCGGGCGTTGGCTTGTTCAGGACGACTTGATGCTGACCGCCGTCGCCGTCCCTCGCTAGCTGCGTCCGCCTCTTGCTCCACGAGCTCGACTCTGCGGCGCATTTTACTCAGCCTCACGCAAGCCGACCTCACTCAAGGCGAGCGGCATCTGAACCATCCTGAGCCCCAGCGCGATGGCTCCCGCTACAAACATCGCAATGGCGCAGATGATAAGCGAAGTCTGGCAATGCGCCAGCACTTTGCCGCCAAAAATATTGGTCACGGTAGCTATCGCGATGGCAACCCCAAGCGCTGCCCCGACCTGGCGGATCGCCGCGTTGACCCCACTTCCAAGTGCGAACTGATCCGCTGGAACGGATGTGAGCGCCGCACCGACGAGGCCTGTCAATGCAAGGCCCACTCCAACGCTGTAGACGAGTTGCCCCGGAACCCACTCCGTGGCAAACGCCGGCGTTTGGCCGGTTCTCGTCGCGATCAGGATCAGCCCGACTCCTGCTATGGCACAGCCTGGGGCACTGATCGTCCACGGACCGTGGCGCTCGGCGAGCTTCCCAGCGAGGCCGCTGACAACCGCGGCCGTCGCGGCTCCGGGTGCGAATGTGAGGCCAGCTTGGAGTACCGAATAATGCCAGACGCCCTCCATAAAGAATACGGAGGTGATGGTCGCTGCGAAGAATCCAACAGAGAAGACAAGCACGCTGAGGTTGGCAACCGCAAAGGTGCGGTTGCGGAAGAGATCCACATCTACAAGCGGGGAGGGATGAGTAAAGCAGCGGCGGACAAACACCCCGAGTCCCACCAAACCGACGACCAACGCAGCCAGGGTCCGGACGTCGGTAGTTCCCCACTCGGAGCGCTTGAGGATGGCTAGCACAATGAGCGTAAGCGAAACCGTTTGCACCACGCTTCCGAGCCTGTCGGGAAACCCGGCACCGTTGTCGACCAGGGTTTCCCTCTCCAGAACGAAGTACGCAAAGATAGCGGCACAGAGCACCACGCCCATCCCGATGTAGAAGATCCATCGCCAACTGAGCAGGTCAACCACAACTCCGCCTACGGTAGGAGACGCCGCGACCCCCAGGCCGACGATTGCGGCAATGATGCCGATGGCGGTCTTGCGTTCAGTCTCATCGAATTCCGCCAGCATAAGTCCGAGGCCGCCCGGAATGACGAATGCCGCGCCGACCGCCTGAAGCGTGCGGGCGACTATGAGAAAGCCGACCGAGGGCGCAACTGCGCATGCCAGCGACGCTGCCGCCAGCACCCACAGGCCGGCGATGAACAGCTTGCGCCTCCCCAGCCGGTCTGCGAGCTTGCCCGCGATCACGAGAAAGGCGGCGAAGCCGATGAAGTAGGCATCTAGCACCCAGGCCAACGTTGCCGACGACGTGTGGTTGTAAGAGTTGTGGATCGACGGAAACGCAACGCTCACAACCGGAGCATCAAGATAGGCCATGAAGTCACCTATCGATACCAGGATCAAGATCTTCCATCGACGGCTCATGAAATGTTCAGCCCCTCCTCATTTATCAGTCTTCGTGGCTCGGGCCTTCCAACGGTTGCGCCACGCCTGCGCTCACTCGTCGTCCCGACGAGGGATATGGGTAGTCCAATGCTCACGCAGACAACGTGCGAGTTCGGCTCCACGCTCGTCCGGAAAAAAGAGCTTCGCACCCGGAATCTCGATGACGCGGTCGGCTCCCTGGATCTCATCCTTTAGGCGATGAGCCAAGCTAACGTCGAAGAAAATGTCGGCCGTCCCCCAAACGATCAGCGTGGGCACGTTTAGTCGAGCGAGCTGAGGCTCGATGGCGACTAGGTCGGCAGCCTTGAGTGACGTCATAGCCCGCTCGAGTTCGCGCGCCCCTTCAGGTGTAGAAAAAGGTGCGAAGTACTCGAGTACCACTTCGTCGGGTAGTAGCTCGGCGTGCTCATAGCAGCGTCCGAGAGCGCTGCGTATGGCCCCAGGATCCTTGGCCATGCGCATGATTGTGGGCGCAAGCTGGCCTTTCGAGGCCGCCTCGACGGTTGGCATAAAGGCCTTGGGCGGAAGTTCGTCGTGCACGTCGCAGTTGGTGAGTACCAGCGTGCGCAATCGGTCGGGATGATCGACGGCGAAGACCTGCGCGATGGCGCCGCCTGTATCGTTAGCGACAAGATCGATCGCATCGAGATCCAGGCTGTCGCAGAAGAGCGTCAGCACCTCGGCCTGGTCGGGCAGCGCAAGACTATGATCGGGCTTGATGCGCGTGCGTCCGTGGCAAGGGAGGTCGAGTGCGATGCAGCGGCGCTCGTCCGCGAGCTCAGTGATCACATGGCGCCACAGGTAGCTGCTCGTGAACACGCCGTGGACAAAGACCGCTGGCGGCCCTTCGCCAGCATCGACGTAGGCGATCTCGCCCGCGCTCGTCGAAATCGTCGCTCGCAACTGATCGAACCGCTCCAAGTCCACAGGTACGCCCTCCGCCGTGCTGACCAGACCGACGGTCGGTATGCTAACAGATCGAACAACTGACGATGATCACGAAAAATCTACCGCCGGTCGCCGCACGCACGCGACTGCTCGACGCGGCTCGCGAGCTGTTCGCTCGCGAGGGCTACCAGCATGTCTCAATCCAAGACGTCCTCAACCAGGCTGGGCTCAGCCGAGGCGCGCTTTACCACCACTTCAAGAGCAAGAAGGATCTGTTCGAGGCCGTTCTGGAGGCCACCGAGACCGAGATAGCGGCAGCGTTGCTTGCAGCAGGTCGTGGCGCGGGCTCCAGCCGCGACGCCCTACGTTCCGGATGCGTCGCCTGGCTCGATGTGGCGAGCGATCCCGCCGTGCGCCAGATCGCTCTCATCGACGCGCCGACGGCGGTCGGGTGGGAACGATGGCGCGAGATCGACGCTCGTCACGGCTTCGGAATGCTGCGCTCCGCGCTCGCCCACCACTACGCCGATGGGGAAGCGCTGACCTCCGACCTGCTGGACTCCTACGCTCATGTCCTTCTCGCCGCCTTGCTAGAGCTCGGCCTACTCGTGGCGCACGCTGATGATCCTGTCGCCGCTCGGGAAAGCGCTGTGACGGCCGTCGACCAGCTGCTTGACGGGCTCCTGCCTCGACACTAAGGCCGGCCCGAACATAGGGCAGTTACCCGCGCCGTTCGGATCCCGGCGTTCTTAGCGCGCGCCCGGGTGGCGAGAGGAGGTCTTTAGGCACCGGCCGGAATGAATTCCCAGCCATGACGGATTGCGCTGGCGAGTGCGGATGCGCGGTCAATGCTGCGCGGAGTGGGCGTCCCCGTGTCTCGGAAGAAATGCTCCATCCCCGCAGGACTGAAGAGCACCACGCGCCTCCCAACTTGCTGCCCAGTGTTGGCGCTCGAATGAATCACGCCTCGGGGGATATGAATAGCCTCTCCCACGGATAGCTGCGAGCTAGCCCCGTCGACCACCATCGTAAAGCTGCCCTCGACGATGAAGATTGTCTCCGACTCGTTTCGGTGTCGATGGGCGGGCAAGGACCACCCTGGTGGTGGGTAGTCGACCACCAGGCAGAACGCGCCGCCCGTATCTTTGGCGACGAGGTGGATCTCGGTGCGGACTCCGCCCGGCATCCACACAACGGAATCGGCTGCCATTGACCGAAACCATAGCCTGGTTGACGTGTGCGGCTGAACGGATACGATGATTGGCACGACCCTTACGCACGCGCTGGCAGAGGACGGGTGCTACGACTTCGTCTACGAAGGCGCCGTGGTCGGTAGGCTGGAGTGGGTCGCTGAAATCTGCGACGCGCGTCCTCGGCGGGGGTGGTGGCTGGTCGTGCCAGGCGAGCCCGATGAGCTGATCTACCGAGTGCCCGACGAGCTGTTCGGTGATCTGCCGAGGGCGCGAGCGCGCGGGGTGTCGATGTCCCTCGGATTGGCGGGGCACATGCTCGCTGACCGCGTCGAGGGCCTGCTCGACGCTGCAGCGGCGCCCGGCCCGTAGCGCGGTCGCCGCCTCAGTCAGACCGCCCAAGAACAATTGGTGGGGGGGAAAGGCGCCTGGTTTCGCGACTATGGGGGTCAGCCAACGAACGGAGTCCTATCTTGTCGATGGTGTGGAGAGCAGTCGGAAGCATCCTCGCTTGCGTGGTCGTGGTCTGCTTCACTGGGCGTTGCGCGTCCGCTCATGGCGAGGTCGGGGTGCCTGCGGGGACGGTGCAGCAGGCCGCTGCCGATGCACTCTTCGAGGAGTACGCACCTGCGCCGCCACGCCCCGGCATCGTGTGTCTCGTGGACTCTGGTGTTGATCCGAACCCGGACACGACACCGATCCTGGCCGGTGGCTACGCGCTCTCCCCGAATACCGATACCGAAGACGAAGTTGCGGCCCTGAATCCGCCGCTGCCGGGTGGCCACCCCGACGGGCACGGCACGTACATGGCGATGATCGCAGCAGCGCCAGCCAACGGTTGGGGCATGGTCGGCTTCGCGCCAGGCTCGGTGCGGGTCTACAACCTCAAGGCGCTGGCCGCGGGCCAGACGACATTCGGCTTCGCCGAGTACGCAGCGGCGATCTCCCGCTGCCAAGCGCTGAGCAGTTCGATGCCGATCACTGTCGTCAATCTGAGCCTCGGATCGGACACCAAGCCCACCGGCAGCGAACTGGAAACCCTCGAGAACTACATCCAGTCGGCGAACGCCCACGGCCTGAGCGTGATCGCGGCGGCCGGCAACGAAGACGGCGCCGTTCAGGCGCCTGCGTCCTTGCCCGGGGTCCTGGGAGTCGGTGCAGCTGACGCGAGCCGGGCGAGCCTCGGCGCGCTCTGCCCGTTCACGAACCGCGGCACCGGCCTTAGTCTGCTTGCCCCCGGCTGCGACAGCGAAAGTCAGGGCATCGAAGTCGCCTTCGCCGACGACGGCGCGCCGGCCTGGGCCGAAGGCACCAGCGAGGCGGCCGTCATCGTCTCCGCCGCAGAGGCAAGCATGCGCGCCTACGCTCCAACGCTCACCGCCGCGCGGGCGCAGGGGTGCATCACCTCGACGCTCACGAACGGCGGCAGCCTCGACGTTGAAGCGGCCTTTGACGCCTGCGGACTAGGCGCAATCGTGAGCGAGGGGATGGCGGCCTACCAGGCAGCCAACAGCACGTCCGCGCCATCGGCTGGCGCTGGGCTGCCAGCAGCGACGCTCACACCTACGTCTGCCACGAAGACTCCCAAGAACACCAAGCCAAGGATCAGACGGGTCACGTTCAGGAACCATCGCCTCACAATCACGGTTGCGAGCGTCCCCAAAGGACTGCGCCTGCACTTGGCGGTCCAGCAGCGAGATCGCAACGGGCATCTCGTGACGATCGCGCGGGCCACAACGATGCACACCACCTACACGATGCACGTCGCGGGCTGGACTCGCGTCCTAGCGAGCTTCCTCGAAGGGCACACCCAGCTCGCGACAGTGGTCGCCACCCGCGCCAACCAGACCACGCGGCCGGGTCTTCGATGAGGCGCGCCCTTGCGCTCACCGCGACGATGCTCGCTGCGGGTTCGATAGCGACCGGGACGGCGCGCGCCGGCAGCTACCAGGTGACCACGTGTACGGGGGCAACGCCGTTGGTAAACGACGCCTGGCAGCCGTTCAACAACAACGCGAGCTACCTAGAAATCGGCTCGAACTGTGGTAGCAGCCCCGTCACGGGCGGGAGTTCGGCCACCTCCGGGCTCGCCGCGGCCGACGTGCTCCGGCTCACGACCAACGTGCCCTCAGGAGCCCTTGCAGGGTGGCGGTTCGACGCGCCACCCGGTGCCACCATCAGCGCGATCACGATGGACCGTGACCTCTATGAGCAAAGCGAAGGCTGGGACCCGCAGGTAGTCGACGCCGAAGGCGTCCCTCTTGCCGGCGAAACCTGCCCGTTCAACGCGGGTGCCGGCGGCTGCGAGCACTCCGGCATCTCGACGCAAACTGGACTTGACACGCCAAGCGTCGCGATCGAGTTGCTCTGTGATCCCGGACCGGCTCAGCTCTCGGCTTGCGCGAACGGGTTCTCCGAGCACGACGCCCGGATCGAGCTCAACGGCGCGACCGTCACGATCGAGGACCAGCAGGCCCCTCACATCACCACGACCAGCGGCACGCTGTTCGCCGCCGGCCTCGCGCACGGCGTCTTGTCGGGCACGGTCGAAGGCTCGGACAACAGCGGCGTGCAGTACGTCCGCCTCTACGTCGACGGCACCCAACTCGCCCAACAATCCAACTCATGCGACTTCTCCCAGCCAGCGCCGTGCCCGAGCACGTCAAGCAACCAGTTCAGCCTCAACACAAGCACTCTCTCCAGCGGACCGCACGCGATCCAAGTCGCACTCATAGACGCCGCGGGCAACCAGGCGCTGACTGCGCCCGTGCAGATCACCGTCGACAACACCGCCCCGAGCGCGCCCAGCTGGCTTCAGGTCAATAGCCAGGCGAGCGGCATCTGGATCAACCGGCCAGCCACGATCAGTTGGTCGAACCCCAGCCAACCGGCCGATGACCCGATCAGCCAGGTCAACTGGATCGCATGCGCAGGCAGCGAGACGAGCATCCCGGCCAGCGGCTGCGAAGCCGAACAGCACCAGAGCAGCCCCGTGGGCTACTTCACGTTCAATCCAGACCAGTACCCCGCGTTCGCGAGTCACCCGCAGGGCGTCTACACCGTCTTCGTATGGCTGCAGGACGCGATTGGAAACACCTCGCCAACCAACTCGGCCTCGCTCAGCTTCGGCTACCAGACCAGCCCACCCCCGCCGCCAACGTCGATCAAGGTCAGCGGCAGCGGCCCGTACACGATCACGCTCGGCGCGCCAGCAGACCTCGCGCCGTTGACCACGAGCCATTGGACCGCGTGCAATAGCGTAGGAGCCTGCACGCCCCCTCAGACGAGCGCGGGCCTCTCGTTCCGTTTCGCCCCGAGCCAGGTGCCGCAGTTTGAGCGCAGCCCTTTCGGCCGGTACACGATCCGTGCGTGGCTTCAGGACGCCGCAGGGAACACGTCCCCCGTGAACAGCGCGACGGTCACGATCAATCACGCCAGGCCGGGCAAGCCCAGCCCGCAGATTCGCATCCTTCACGTCACGCGGACTGGCGTCTGGCTGCGCGTTCGAGGTAGCGCCGATCGTGCCGTTGCCGGGGATGTCACGGTCGTCGCTGGCTACACGCTCGACCGGCGCTCGCATGCCGTGCAGATGACGGTTCGTGTAGGGGAGGGGAAGTGGGCCGGTGCCCTGCGGCTGCCGCAGGGCGCGCACGCCGATCGCGTGACCGTTGTGCGCCACACCTCCGCGCACTGGCGGGCGCAGACGGTGACTCGATACGTGCATCACCCGAGCACCAGCGGCTGACGGCCGAACGCCAGCTATCTGCCGCCCAGCAACGCTCCAGCTCGGGTCCCGATGGTCTACATTATGCCTGCAGATCGCGGCTTCCGGGTCGGCGAGAGCACCGGCTGGCACGACCAGAACGAGTACCAGTGGACAGACGCAGAAGGCATGGTGCACCGGATCTCCGACCACCTCGCACGGTGGCGCGCGAAACCCACCGCAAGCTAAGGGCCGCGCATGTCACGCAGAGATCACACGACACCCGCCCAGCAGGCGCGCATAGCCGAGCTGCAGGACGAGAACGGCCGGCCCCGCCTCTACACCAGCAAGGTGCAGGGCAAGACGATCATCGGCCAGTTCCGCCGGTACGTCACCAGCCAAGACGCCGACTGCATCGAGCCGGCGCTGTACGAGTTCCTGATGCTGGTGTGCGGGTTCATAGCCGAGTACGGGCTCGTCCCGCCAGACGGCGGCTTCCGCATCAAATGGGCGGAGCCCGCCGCGCTCATCGAAGAACTCGCAAACGGCGGATGGGCCGCCCGGAAAGGTCGGGCAGCGCACGTGTACGCCGACGGCATGACCGACGTGGAGGTGCTCGCCGCGATCGACAAACTCGCCGAGGAGCACCGTGGCGCCTGCCAAGCCGGCCGGGAACAACGTGCGTTCGACCGGGACATCAGCATCGCAGTGAGGATGCTGGAGCCGCACGGCTTCACGATCGTCCCGGCCGACTGGCGACTCGCCGATGCCGCGGACCAGGTGATCGGCGACGCCGAGCACCCGGCGGGGAGCCTCGCCGAGGCGCTCGCGCAGCTCGCCGAACGCAACGGGCTGCGGCTCATCCCGCCGCCCACCGTGGACGCGAACGGGCAGGTCCGACTGCTCTAGCACCCCCGGCGCACCCGCGCCGGGTTCACACAAACCCATAGGTGAAAGGAGCCTGATGGTACACCCGCACATAGTGGCGGAGGTCGCCGCATGGACCCCTGACAGGTTGAGGTGCGAGCTTGCGCTCGCGATCCCGGAGCTGAACCTCCGAGACGCACGCAGATGCGACTGGCTCGCATGTCTGCTGCGCCGCCAAAGCGAACTGCTGTCGGCGCCCGTCGCCGAGCAGCCGCTAGAAGGAATCGCCGCCGAAATCAAGGAGGCGTTGCAGGGCGACAGCAACGACGCCGAGCACGACGCGCTCGTCAGCGTCGCCGAGCACCTCGGCATCACCTGGCAGCCACCGGACGAGTGAGCGCCACCGCGCCGCCGCAGATCACCCAGCCCGCCACCTGCCGCCGCGCGCGGGTGGGCGGGCGGGAGCGCGCGGCGGCAGCCGCCGCAGGAAACCAACAACAACGAAGGGAGAAGCGCCCATGTCAGACACCGTTTCCACGCAGACGCCTGCCCGTGTAGAGGAGCTTGTCAGCGCCGTAAGCGAACTGCAGGACGAATCGGACGTGCTGCGTGTCAACGCGGCGACCGTCGCGCGCACACAGGAGATACAGGATCAGCGCCTACGGGAGATCCGCGCCAGCTTTCCGGTCGGTCAGCGAGTGCGGATCAACCGCCTGGCGAAGCCCAGGACCCTACAGGGCCTGACAGGGACGGTCGCCGCACCACCTGGCGAGAAACAGGTCAGCGTGAAACTGGACGACCCAGCCAGAGCCGCACGGTTCGTCTCGCCTGACGGCATAGCCCGGATCGGCTTCGGGGCGCTCGAGGTAGTCAACGACGCTCAGGACAAAGCCCAGCCACCGAGCGGACGATGAGCAGTTACTACATCCCGCGCGGCCGGGGAGTAGTCGAAAAGAAGTGCCCTAACACCGACTGCTGCGAACACGACATGGTGCACGAGCTGGTGGCGTTCGAGGAGTTCGGCCGCCTGTTCCTCTGCCGTGAGAACGAAATGTACTGCCGCGAATGCGGTGAGGAAATGGTCGACGCCTAAACGGCACACCATCCGCCGGCGGCGCTGCTCTGGCGCCGCTTTATCCCTGTTCGGCCCCGCCGTGTGCTCGCACGCGGGCCTCCCATATTCACCACAGCAACCAGAGATTGGAAGGTCCAATGACGCCTAACGCCGCAATGGAAGACCCCACACTCAGCCTCTTTGACCTTGACGAGGACACCGCCGCCCCTGCAACCAGCGGTGAAGCAGGCACCAAGACAATCGCCGCCCCGGTCGGAGGGGTCGTGCTCCCGCCAGCGGGCGCCTCCGAGCGCATCGCGCACAACCTCACCGTAATTCGACTCCTGTGCGACCTGTCCGAGCGGCAGGCCGCCCCAGCCGACTCCGAGCGCGACATGCTGAGGGGCTGGGCGGGCTGGGGCGCCGTGCCCGAGCTCTTTGACACGACCGTGGCGCGGTACGCCGCTCAGCGCGACGAGCTGGGCGCGCTGCTTGGCCCAGACGGCTATGCGGCTGCACGGCGCTCAACGATCAACGCCCACTACACCCACCCATTGATCGCCGATGCGATGTGGCGGCTAGCGGAACGAGTCTCGTTCCCGGGCGCACGTGTGCTCGAGCCAGGTTGTGGCCCCGGCGTCTTCCTGGCTCGTGCCCCCGAGTGGGTGAACATGACCGGGGTAGAGATCGACCCGACCACCGCCCGGGTCGCAGAAGCGCTGCACCCCCAGGCGACGATCCGCGCCGCCTCCTTCGCCGACGTGCGCGGCCTCGCCGACGGCGCCTTCGATCTCGTCATCGGCAATGTGCCCTTCGGCGACGTGGTGCTCTACGACCAGGCGCACAACAAGGGCAAACACTCGATTCACAACCACTTCCTAATCAAGAGCCTCGCGCTACTGAAGCCGGGGGGCCTACTCGTCGCGCTCACCAGTCGTTTCACCCTCGACTCTCACACCGAGAACGCACGAGTTGAGATGCACGAGATGGCCGACCTGCTCGCCGCGGTGCGCCTTCCGGCCGGCGCGCACCGCCGCGTCGCGGGGACCGATGCACTCACAGACCTGGTCGTCCTGCGCCGCCGCGACGGTGCTCCCTCGCACCTGTCGGCGCCGTGGGTCTCAAGCGCCCCGGTCGAGATCGCCGGCGAGCAGACGCTCCTGAACTGCTACTTCGCCGAACACCCCGATCATGTTGCGGGCACCCTGGCGGTCGCTAGCGGCCCCTACGCCCGCGAACTCACGGTCCAGGGGGACGTCTCAGCCGAGGCCGTAAGCGGCGCGATCCTCGCGGTCGCCGACACACTCGCGCCGGCCACCTGCGCGGCGCCTGTGGCCCCAGACGCACCTGACGCTGTGGATGAGGCGACCCCAGTGGACCTGGGCGAGCACTGGGACGGGCACATCGTCGCCCTCGGTGGCGGCTTTGCCGAGGTGGTCGACGGCAGCACCGACCCGCTCACGGTTCCGAAAAGCGCCGTTCGGGAGATGCGGCTGCTGCTGAAGCTGCGCGACCAGGCCGGCGCTCTGCTTGCTGAGGAGGCCGCACACGTCGCCGACCCGGCACATCTGGAGCGGCTACGCGGCGACCTGCGCAGCAGCTACCAGCGATACGTGCGCACGCACGGCCCGATCAACCGCTACAAGACGCACGGCACGGGCCGTACCGATCGCGAGACCGGCGAGCCGATCGTGCGCCGCTCCTATCCGCGGGCGGTGCGGCTGCTCATGGGTGATCCGCTCGGCGCCCTGGTGCTGAGCCTGGAGCGCTTCGACGACGACACTCAGACCGCAACTGAGGCTGATCTTCTCCGCCGCCGTGTGCTGCACAGCCGCGAGACGATCACCGAGGCGGCCACGCCGGAGGATGCCCTGGCGGTCTGCTACGACCGGCTCGGGAAGGTCGATCTGGACCTGGTCGCGAGTCTGCTCGGCATCACGCCCGAGCAGGCGTGTGTCGCCATCGGCGAGCTCGTCTACGAGGACCCCGACAGCCATGTTCTAGTTCCCGCAGCCGAGTATCTGTCGGGCAACGTTCGTGTGAAGCTCGATCGTGCCCGCGAGGCGGCTGCGACTGACTTGTCGTTCGACGTCAACGTGGCAGCGCTCGACGCGGTCCTTCCCGCGCCCCTCGGGGCCGACGAGGTCACAGCCAAGATCGGCGCAGTCTGGATCTCCGACAAGGTTCACCAGCAGTTCCTCTCCGAGCTGCTGGAGGACAAGTCCGTTGTCGTGGAGTACGGCGGCGGAAACGTCTGGGCGGTCCGCGCCAATACCTTCGGCACTCTCGCCGTTTCCGAGTGGGGCACCGAGCGGATGCCGGCACCCGCGATCGCGGCGGACCTGCTCGAGCAGAAGCCGATCGTCGTGCGTGATCGCATCCCCGACACGGAGCGCTACGTCGTCAACGCAGACGAGACGACCGCCGCCCAGGAGAAGGCAACCGCAATGCAGGAACGGTTCGCCGAGTGGTGCTGGGAGGACCCGCAGCGCGCGAGCGAGCTCCTACGCGAGTACAACCACCGATTCAACAGCCTCGTGCTGCGCGACTACACCGCCTTGGGCGACGCGCTGACGCTACCGGGGCTGGCCGACACATTCACCGCCCACACCCACCAGCGCGCAGCGGTGGCCCGCGTCATCAGCGAGCCGTCCGTTGGCTTGTTTCACCAGGTCGGCGCGGGCAAGACCGCCTCGATGGTTATCGCTTCACACGAGCTTCGCAGGCTCGGCATGACGGACAAGCCCGTGGTGGTTGTTCCTAACCACATGCTCGGCCAGTTTGCACGCGAGTGGCTGCAGCTCTATCCGATGGCGAAGATCCTCGCCGCCGGCACCGACGACCTCACCAAGGACAACAGGCGCAGGTTCGTCGCACGTGCTGCCGCAAACTCCTGGGACGCGATCATCATGACCCGCAGCGCGTTCGAGCGCCTGGGCGTGAGCCTGGAGGTCGAGAAGGCGTATCTGGATCGGCAGCTCGCGGAAATCCGCGACGCCCTGGACCAGCAGAAGGCACGAGGCGCACGCCTCACGATCAAGCGGCTGGAGAAGAAAATGTGGCGCGCTGAAGCAGCGATGCAACAGCGGCTGGATGGCGCCACCGACCCCGGAGTCACCTTCGAGCAGACCGGCATCGACTACCTGTTCGTTGACGAGGCGCACGGCTACAAGAACCTGGCGACGGTCAGCAACATCCCGGGCGCCGGAATCCTTGGGTCCAAGCGGGCTGAGGATCTGTATATGAAGGTGGAGTACCTGCGCACAACAGGTCGCGAGCACATCGCGACGTTTGCTACCGCAACACCGATCGCGAACAGCATCACCGAGGCGCACGTCATGTGCCGCTACCTACGGCCCGACCTGCTCGAAGCCGCAGGGATCAAGCACTTCGACGCGTGGGCGGCGACGTTCGGAGAGATAGTCACCCAAATGGAGATGGCGGTCACCGGAGGCGGCAACTACCGCATAAAGACCCGCTTCGCGCGGTTTCAGAACGTGCCGGAGATGCTGCGCATCCTGCACTTGCTGGCAGACGTCAAGACGGCCGAGGATCTCGAACTGCCCACGCCGCCGCTCAAGCCTCGCAGCGACGGGCAGCTCCTCCCCGAAACCATCGTCATACCGACACCGCCCGAGGTCACGGCGTATCTGCAACAGCTCGCCGCCCGCGCCGAGGCGGTGAAGAACAAACTCGTCACACCAGAAGAAGACAACATGCTCAAGATTTCAACTGACGGCCGCAAGGCCGCTCTTGACATGCGTCTGGTCGCCGACGGGACGCCGATCAGCGGACGATGCAAGCTCGAGGTCGTCGCAGACAACGTTGCGCGTATCCACCACGCTACTCGCAACATCGCTTACCGGGTACCACGAACCGACGTCCGCCATCCGACGCTCGGGTCGTTGCAGATCGTCTTCTGCGACCTCTCAACCCCACACCCGACGCACTGGAATGCCTACCACGAGCTGCGTCGTCTGCTCGTCGCGCGGGGCCTATCGGCCAGCGAAGTGCGCTTCGCACACGAAGCCAAGAACGACGCCGAGAAGGCACGGCTGTTCGAGGCGTGTCGGTCCGGTCAGGTGGCGGTACTCATCGGCTCGACAGAGAAGATGGGAGTTGGCACCAACATTCAGGCGCGTGCGATCGCTCTGCATCACGTCGACTGTCCGTGGCGCCCAGCAGACATCGAGCAGCGCGAGGGCCGCATACTCCGGCAAGGCAACCAGCACTCCGGGGGCGTGCGGATCTACCGCTATGTCGTGGAAGGGAGCTTCGATGCCTACTCTTGGCAGACTGTCGAGCGCAAGGCACGGTTCATCGGCCAAGTCATGCGGGGCCGCTTCGATGTGCGCGCGATCGAGGAGATCGCAGACAACGCATTGTCCTTCGCCGAGGTGAAGGCTCTCGCCGCAGGTGACACGCTCATCCTCGACCAGGCGACCCTCGGCGCCGAGGTAACACGTCTGCAGCGTCTGCAGCGGGCATACCACAACAACCAGGCGGCTCTCCGACGAACCGTGGAGAACCACACCGCCTGGCTCGGCACGCTCGAGAAGGAGATCGCGGCTCTGGACGCCGCCATCGCCCGTCGGGTCGATACCCGCGGCGAAAAGTTCGCGATGACGATCGACGGCACTGTTCACAAAGACCGAGCCAAGGCCGGCGTCGCACTCGTGCACGTCCTCGACGCGATGGACGATGTGAAGAGGCCGATCGCGGAAATCGGCGGCCTAGTGATCTCGGGCCGTGTTCTATACAGCGTTATCGACGAAGTGCGAGAAGTTCGGGTGGGCCTCGACGGGCTACCAGGAAGCACCGCGCACACGACCGTTCCCGAGGCGCACATGGACCCCCTCAAGGTGATCCGGCAACTGGAGTCACGCGCCAACGGCCTTGACACATTGCGCGCCAAGACCGTCGCTGAGCGAGCGAGCACGCAGTCCGAGACTGAGCGCGCCCGATCGGCGATCGGCGTGCCGTTCAAGCACGCCGCCGCGCTGACGGAGGCATCCGAGAAGCTGGACGCCGTCAACGCCGAACTCGCCGCCAAGGCGCTGGCCCAGGAAAGGCCCGCCGACCTTGATCGCGAGGACGAGCCATCTACCGACGCGGTTGCGGCCCCTGTTGGCGCTTGCGCATCGGACGACATACCCATCTGAGGGGTCTCGCGGCCACTGGCCCGTGACAGCGGCGCGACAGGTTCGCGTTGCTGCCCTCACGTCCTGACATCCCGCGTTTCACGGCTGCACGGCAGCCCTAACGCGTCTCGCATCGCGGTCCCACCAAACCCCTGCGGGGGGCTGGTCGCCGCCCCGATGCCCAACCCACCAAGGAGGTAGTTCTATGTCTGTACCCAAAGCTAACACTGGCACGCTCACTATCCGGCTGGACCGGCTGTTCGTGCCCGAGAACGTGCGCGAGCTCGACGAGGACTTTCTCGCCCAGCTAGAACGCTCGGTCAAAGCCCGCGGCAAGATCATCGACCCGGTAGAGGTCATCGATGCCGACCCCGCCTTGCACGGAGACGCCTACGACTATTCGCTGGTCGCCGGGTTTCACCGAGCCGAGGTTGCGCGTCGCCTCAGCCTCGAGGTGATCCCGGGCTTCTACGGCGACGCCAACCACGAGCACACCGACCGGGCAGTCGAGAACATGGTCCGAAAAGGGCTCAATCCCTACGAGGAGGCCATCGCCATACAGCGCATCCTCGACGAGGGTAAGAGCGAGGACCAGGCCGCCGAACTGCTCGGGATGACCAAGCATCTAGTGACCCGCCGCGTCAAGCTGCTAGAGCTACCCGACACCGCCCAAAGGATGGTCGGCGACGGGACGCTGGCGCTTGCCACCGTTGAGCCAATGCGCGCAATCGCGCAGGCCAACCCGGCACTGCTGGACGCCGCAATCGACTTCATCGCCGAGCACGCCGAGGAACTCGAACCGGAGGATCTCGTCTACCGGCCGCTGCTGATCGCCACGGAAGCGGCGTCCGCCAGCGAGCAGGATGTGTTCGTCGCGTCCCTGGGCGAAGTGCCGCTAGGCGACGAGGATGTAGTGCCGCAAGACGACGCAACCGCCGCCCTGGTCGCCGAAGCCAGACAACTACACAAACAGCTCCACCCCTACGGGTTCGGCGATCCTCACATGCGCTTCACCGAAGCGGACACCGATCGTGCGCGGGCGGCCGGCGTGCTGCTCGAGTACGGCGACGAGGCCCCGCTCGTCACGGATCTCGCCCTCTACCAGGACCTGTGTCGCACAGCCATCGCCGCGGGCGTTCAAGCACTCCAGCAGCAGGTCGCCGAACGCCAGGAGACCAAACGGGGAACGACGAAACAGGAACAGCCGGACGACGAGCGCGCCGCACTCGCAACGGCGCACCGTCGCGAGATGCGTCAACTCGCCGCGACAGCCCACAATGCCAACCTCGACCTCGGCGACTCGCTACGCGACGGGCTGACAACGGTGGACCCCGCCGACATGGCCGTCGCCCGGTTCTTCGTGTATGCGCTGCTGGGGCCGGACAACGGGAGTGGCTGGCACAGCGACACGGTGGTATCGGCGATCGCGCTGCGCGGGATTCGGCTAGTGATCGCCGACTTTCGTGAAGACAAGACCAAGGAACGCAAGGACGGCAGCGCTGGCGCGCTACGCATCAGCTACGGCGAAGGCATCAAGCACGAGAACCAGTCACATTGGCTGTGGAAATACCTCGACGGCGCGCGAAGCGCCGGCGAGCTCTACGGGCGGGCGCTCGTCGTGATCGCCGCCGAGCAGTATGCCTCTCGGCTCGTGGTACCCACCAGCCAGCAGTCCAAACCACTGATCTGGCCATCCCACAAGGACATCGCGCTCAAAGCGCTCGCCAAACTCGCCGGCCCCCACGTAGCCCCAACCCTCAAGGCCCTGGAGAAAGCGGTAGCCAAGGCCGAGCGCGAGCACAAAGAGGCGCTGACGGCTCTCTTGGATGACGAGCGTCGCGCTGACACCATTTCGGCGGGCGCCAACGAGGCCAACGCTGACGATCCCGGAGAGCCTGCCGGCGAGCAGCCGCAGCAGGAGGAAGAGACCGGCACCGACGATCCAGCGGTGCCGCTCCCGGTGCCAGTCGACGCATCACAGTTCGAGCAGCCCAACGAGGGGCCAGCACCGATGGTTGACCTCCCCGACCAGGCCGACCAGGCAGACGCTGGCGGCGAGAACGTAGTCGACGCCTCCGCGGAGATCGACTTCTGAAAGTCGGGGGGCGCCGGCCGTCCCATACCACGCACCTCACCGGCTTCAAGCCGGTCAAGGCCAGCGAGCAACTCTCGCGGCTCACCCAAACCCGCGCGCCGCCGCCCCACACCACGGAGCGGCGGCGCCATACCCGATCAGCCGAAACCACGGAAGGAAACCAGTGATGCCCAAAACCCCTGCGCAAAGCGGCGGCGAGGCGACACACGCGGGCACAGAGATCCTCTCGCGCGCCCGTGCGCTTCACCCCCCGCTCGCCCCCATGCCCACACCGCAGCACCCTGTCGGGGCCGCCAGCTACACCGAACTAGCACTCCACCACGGACACGACGTAAACGTCGTGATCTACGGCGGCGACGCAAGCGCCACCATCGAGTGCGAAACGTGCCATACGGTGCTGCTCGCGTTCGAGCACACCCCGACACTCGACGCCAGCCTAGCGGCGCTGCTGGCGCTCGCGCAACGCCACCGGCTCGCAGCCGACGACCTCGCCGGCCGGGTGACAGACGCCGCAGCGGAGTCTGCCCGGGCGGTCAACGCTCAAGGCGTCAGCGCTCAACTCGGCTACCTGGTCGCGATGAACGGCGTACCCGCAACAAGCCAGATCGTTCAGGCAACCATCCAAGCGAGGCTCGCATGACCAGCCGCGGCTACCGGGAGCGCTCATGGGAGCCCGGGGAAGACTGGCAGCGCACCCAAAGCGGCCTTTATCTACCGGGCGAACACACACGCGGGCAACGGCCAATCACCGACACGGTCGCGATCGACCTGTTCTGCGGTGCCGGCGGGTTCTCGCTCGGCTTTCACCAAGCGGGCTGGCACGTGGCCGCCGCTGTCGAGTGGGAGCCAGCCGCCGCGATGACCTACCTCTACAACCTCGGCGGCCCCGACACCGTCCTGCACTTCACAGACGCGCAGGTGAAAGCCAGATGGCAGACGGCGCTCGCGAACGAGGCGAAGCGGACCAGGCGTGAGAGACTGCCCGGCTACGCCCCCGGACGAGGATGGATCTCAGGGCAGCCAGGCCAAAAGCCCGTCGAGCATTTCTACCTCGGCGACATCCGGCAACTCACCGCCGAGCAGATCATGCACGACCTTGGCCTCAAGCCGGGCGAGGCAGGCTGCGTCTTCGGCGGGCCACCATGCCAGGGCTTCTCGAACGCCGGCCGGCGCGACACGATGGACCCGCGCAACAGTCTCGTGTTCGAGTTCATGCACTTCGTCGTCGCCGTCCGCCCCAAGACGTTCATCATGGAGAACGTGCCGGGGATGCTGACGATGCGCACCCCCGAGGGGGCGCCGGTCATCGACATGCTGGCCCGCATCGCCGAAGACGGGAACTTCATGACCGCCGACGCCTTCAAGCGCACGATGGCCGCGCAGGCAGACAGCGTCGGCTTCATGCGCGGCGACACCAAGGTCGAGAAGAACGGCCGGCGCAGCCGAAACAAACAGGCCGCCCCGCATGATCCGGGCGGGGAACAGCTGAACCTGCTCGCCGCCTGACCGCCGCCACACACGCGGCGAGCACTCCCACCACCAATAGGAGGTAACACCACGATGGGCGACACGTTCAGAGTCAACCCCGGCTACCACTACACCGGGGAGACCGTCGAAATCAGCCAGAAACTCACCGAGGCACAGTTCAGGAGAATCGAGGAAATCCTGTGCCGCCAGCCACAGCGGTTCAAGGAGTGGGCCGACAAGTTCCACTTCGACCCCGGCAGCCCCGGCCTCGGCGACCAGCTGCGCGAATACCTGCGGGAGCAGAGGATCGCGCACAGCGTCGAGCGGCGCGAGACGCTCGCGCTCGACGACCCCGAGTTCACGCCATGAGCAGCGTCCCCTACACATGGAGGATCGGCGTGGACAACGCCTTCGGCTACCTCAACCGGGGCGACGGCACCCACCTGGTCGAGTCACGCAGGTTCCTCGGGAACGTCGGGCTGGCCGTCAGCCTCACCGACGGGCGGGCGCTGCTCACAGCGGGAGACGGGGCAAGCCACTGGCAGCGCCTGACCCCCGAGCGGGCGTGCGAGCTCGCGCAGATCCCCGCGCCGGCGGTTGACGGGGCGGCCGAGACACAGCGGCGACTCGACCCGTTCCACGTCGAGCGGCACACAAGCCCGCTGTTCCTGGCGATCGTCAGCCTCGCCGGCGAACGAAGGTTGCCGTGCGGGCACGCGCTGCGCGCCTGGCTGGCCGGGCAATGGGACGGCACGTTCGACGGGCCGTTCCTCGAAGCCCCCGAGACGTTCGCCGCGTCGGTCATCGAGCGGATCGCCGAAACCGCCGCCGCGCCCGACGCCGCGCTGCTCGCGCAGCTTCACGCCGACAGTCTCAACCACGCCGTGGCAGCGGAGCAGACCGGATGGGCTGCCGCGCTCGGCGACCTGGCTGGCCTCATCGCACGTTTCACAACGCGGTTGGCGAAGGACCGCGACTCGAAGCGGGCCGCAGACGCCGCGTCGAGCAGCCAACTGACGTTCATGTAGCCGCGCTGGCGCGGCCGGCACCAACGACGTTCACCTGAAAGGAGGGCGATGACTCGCTTTGCCTCTATTCACCTTTTCTCCGGTGGCGGCGGAGACCTCCAGGCGGTCGAGATGATCGGCGGCTATGGGGTTCTCGCAGCCAACCACTGGACCCCCGCCGTCGAGAACAGCGGCGCGAACTACCCCGACATCGAACACCTAATCGGCGACCTCGCGATCGCCAATCCGTTGAAGCTCGATCCGGTGATCCGCCAAGCCCAGGTGCTTTGCGCCTCCCCGGAGTGCGACGGATGGAGCCTCAGCAGAAATCACCAAGAGGAGGTGAGCCGCCTCGGGCCATTTGACCCCAAACAGGGAATCGGCCGGTCCCGCGCGACGGTGTACTGCCCCGTGCGGTTCGCCACCGCACTGCCGAACCTGACGACGATCATCATGGAGCAGGTCGTAGACATGGTCCGCAAACCCCGCGACTTTGCGCGCTACGTCAAAGAATGGGATGGCCTCGGATGGCGCGTGCAAGCGGTGTGCGCGAACAGCGCGATATGGGGCGCCGCGCCGCAATCACGCGACCGGCTGTACCTACTGGTGACACGCAAGAGCGTTCCCGTGCCCGACACTGAGTTCCGTCCACTCTGCCGGTGCTTGCGATGCGAAACCGATGTGCTGGGCATACAGACGTGGAAGGACAAGGCACTGAAACACGCCACCAGCGCTGGCCCGGTGGGCAAGTACGGGCCGAAGACCGGGCAGTATTTCTACCGCTGCCCACTGTGCGGGACGCGCAGCACCCCCACCGTCATCGCCCCCTACATCATTCCGGCGGAAAAGGCGATCGACTGGCGGCTGCGGGGAATACGCATCGGCGACCGCGAGGAGCCGCTCGTGCCGGCGACGATGCGCCGCATCGAAGTCGGGCTGCTGCGCCACTACGCCGAACACATCATGCGGCTCTCGCGGCTGAACGACCCCGAGCGCGATCAGCCGGTCCCGATGTGGATGCCCTACCCGACGCAGACCGGCAGGCAGGAGTTCGGGATCGTCTCGCCGCCGGCCCACGCGATGCAACTCACGCTTCGCAACCACCTCGACAGCGACCCGATCAGCGATCCGTGGCGCACGGTCTGCGGCTCGGGCAACCATCTCGGGCTGGTGACGACGCCGCCCGGCGTGCTCGTGCAGGCTGCCGGGCACACCTTCGAGCGGCCAGGCTACGCAAGGGCGTGGAGCGCCGATCTGCCCTCGCCGGTCATCAGCGGCACGCTCGACAAGGCGATCGTCTCGCCACCCGACGAGTTCCTGTCAGGTGAAGCGTTCGCGGTCGCGAACTTCGGCACCGAGCGCGGCGGTCATGTACGTGATGTGACCGAGCAGCCGATGGGCACTCTGACCGGCGGTGGCCAGTACGGGATCACGCAGCAGTCGCTACTGCGGGTGCCGCGCGAGGCTGTGATCGCCAGCTACTACGGCGGCTCGACCGTCACAAGCGACGCCTCTCGCTACCCGTTCCGCACACAAACCAGCGTTGACAGGCACGCCCTGATCGAGCCGCCCGTTAACACGAACCGCACGCGGATGAACAGCGTCGAGCGGCTGCCCTATCCCGTCGAGGACGCCGAGTTCAGAATGGTTGTCCCCGAGGAGTGCGCGCGAGTGATGGGTATTCACCAGCGGCTCGTGCCACTCCCCGGCGGCGGCTACCAGGTAGTCCCCTACAAACTCAGCGGCACCAAGCGCGATCGGGTAAGGCTCGCCGGCAACAGCCTCACCCCCGGCGTCGAGGCAGAACTACTCGACCGAGCGCTAGTCGCGCAGGGGGTGTGAGCGTTGCAGTCAACAGCCCGCGCTACGGCCAGCTGGCCGGCCAGAAGGGAGAACAAGTGAATAGGAGCGATACGGGGCAGCTCGGCTTGCTGCCCAGCGAAGCGCAGGAAGTCCTCACGAGGGCGCGTCAGCGCTCGGACCTGCGGACAGCGGATACCCCGCCCGTGGACTACCAGGCGCTCAACAGGATGGTGCGACGCCAACGCGCCGCGCTGACCCGCGCCGTCAATAGCGGCGACCGGGAGCGGGTCATTCTCGTTTGCCGCGACGCAGTGCGCGAATGGAACGCGCCCGGCTGCCTGTGGCCCGACGAATGGGCGCTTTGGCAGAGCGCGCTTGACGATGCGCTGACATTGCACCAGCAAGTGTCCCTGGCCGACCTAGCCGACTAGACCACCACACGGGTCGTGCCGCGCGTCGGCGCGGCGTGAACTTGCCCGCGGCCACAAGGGCTGCGGACGGACCGTCGGGCGCAGACACGCCCGGCACATCCTCGCGTGCGTCCGCACGTGAGACGCGGCGCCCCGTGCGGGGCGCCCCGCGGCGCTAACACCAACCAACGGGTGCCGCCGTGTGCGGCACCAACAGAAAAGGAGGCCACGTTTTGGCCAGACCTACGTGGAGCGGAGCGCTCCACATCAACGCATTCCTAGAAGCGCACATCTCGCTCGTCAAGGGTAAGGAGGACTACCGGGGACGCGAGGGGCTCGTGGAGCTGTGCGCATGTCACCAAAAGCCGTTCGAGCGGAAAACCGTGTGCGTCGAGGGCTTCACTCGGCTCACAGATGAGTTGGAGAAGGCAGGTGAAACGGACGGAACGACCAAAGCCGTCAAAGGCGTCCCCAACGGAGAGGACACGTGGGTCGCGCTCGAGGACGAAACGCTCAAGGCGATCGAAAAGGCCGGCACCTCGGACACCATCGGCATCGCCGCGTTTCTCGCCCCCGAGCAGATCCCGCTCGAGCGGACCAGCGGCCTGTACTACATCACGCCCGACAAGAAGGTGAAGGGCTCCGCGAAGGCCGTCAAGCTGCTGCATGCGGCGCTGGCACGGTCAGGGAAGATGGCCGTCGCGAAATGGGCTCCGCGCGGCCGGGAAATGCTGGTCGTGGTCCGGCCGATCGAGAAACGATTGGTCGCAAGCGTCCTGCTGTTCCAGTCAGAAGTGAGGGACGCGACGCCCTACACGCTCGCCGACGACGGCAGCGTCTCCGAGGAGGAAGTCGACCTCGCGATCCAGCTGCTCGAAAGGCTGCCGGGCCAGTTCGATTTCGATGCGGCGTGCGATGAGGCGGTCCCTGTCCGCCAGCAGGCGATCGAGGCGGCACGCGCTGGAAAGCCCGTGCCGATCGAAGCGCCGACGCCGGCTGCTGAGGCCGAGCCGGACCTGATGGCCGCGCTGCGCGCGGCGCTGGACGCGACACCGCAAGCGGCCGGCGAGCCAGCGCTCGTCGGCGCCAACAACTAGCCCCGCCTCGTCTGCGTGACAGCCCGGCGCGGCACCCCGAACGGTGCCGCGCCGGCTGGGCGCACCCAGAAAGGAGTCTCATGCTGCTACCTAAGCCGATGCTTGCGAAGGCCGCCACGCGCCTGCCCACGGGCATCAATTGGTGGATGGAGGCCAAGTACGACGGCATCCGCGCCCTCGCCGGGGTGCTCGATCGAGTCGGCCTTTGGACCCGCTCAGGCAATTCCATAACTCAGGTGCCGTACATCGCGAAGGCGATCCTCGAACTGTTCCCGACGGGCACGATCCTCGACGGCGAGATCGTCGATCTACGCAGCCGCCGGCAATGGAATCGCACACAGTCGATCCTCTCGAAAACGCGCGGCGGATACCAGCACCGGCCGACCGCGACTGACCCGCCGCTCACCTACGTCATCTTCGACGTGCTGCAAGCCGGCGAGCGTGACGTGCGACGCCTGCCACTCTCCGAGCGGCGGACGCTGCTTGAGCAGATGTGCGCCGGGATCAACGACCGCGACGACCTCCCGCTCATGCTGATCCACAAGCACGAGCCAACAGACAAAGGGCTGAAGGCGATCCTCGACCTCGGCTTCGAGGGCGTCGTATGCAAGCGCGAAGACAGCACCTACCTGAACGGGGACCGCAGCGGCGCGTGGGTGAAGATCAAGCCCAAAGAAACCGTCGACGCCGAGTTCACGGGCGTCTACGAGCCTACGCCCGGCAGCCGATACGCCCCGATTCGCGACGGGAAACCGCAGCCGTGGGCCGTCGGAGGGATTTGCTTCCGACTCCGCCACGAGGACGGCCGCGTGTATGAAGGTCGCGCCGCGGGCATGGCCGATCCGCTGCGCACCGAACTGTGGGAGCGCCCGGACAAGTACGCCGGCTGGACAGTAGAGCTCGCCCACTGGGGGGTTCAAGACAGCGGCGCGCTGCGCTTCCCACAAGTAGTGAGGCTGCGCCACCCCAGTGACAAGGCACCCACATCCGTCCAGGCGGTCACGGGCACGCCAGCCGCGCCCGTGCGCGAGAGCGCGCCAGCGCGCTCGGAGAAAGCGTGGATGCGCAACTACACGGCGATGAACCCCGACAAGCGCCGTGAGTGCATCGAAAGCCTCCGCGCCGGATGCGGGGACGCCTACGACACCTGCGTGCAACGCGGCGGCGACCCGGCAGCACACCTGCTTGCCGCCGAAAACGCGGCACGCACAAAGAACGACCCAGTACCACCAACCCCCTGAAAGGAGATATACTTGCCACCCCCGTTTCACACCTACACGCACGCAATTGCATACCCGACGCGCGAGGATTGGATCGCTGAAGCTCGCGATTTGGGGCGCGAGGCGGGCCGCAACGCGGCGAGCTGGGCCGCCGACGGGAACACGACAGGCGAGCACCGTAGGACGGTGCTCGCGTTGATGGAGTCGGGCGACCCTGAAGCAGACATCTACCTGCCACAAAGACCGCACCTGTCGGGGGACGAGCCGACGCCAGATTGCGTCTATCGCGAAGTGACAGGACGCGACGAGATCGACACCGAAGACGACGACATCAAACTACGCGATGCGCTCGCTGAGGCATGGGAAGAAGGAGCTCGCGACGTATTCGAGCTGGAGTGCGAAAGGGTGCTACACGCCGGTTTGGCCGACACCAATGGCGTGCCGGGGCATCCAGACCGTCGGGACGAAGAAAGGAGTCAACTATGAACACCAGTGACCTCCGCCGAGGGTTCGTGATCGAAGGATGGTCCCGCGAGGAAGGGCGTGAATCCGCGCCGGTCGCCGCGTACCTCGGCCGGCAGTGGAACGGGTTTGAGTGCCCGTACTTCGACCGGGCGAGCGCATCCAGGGTGATCGCCAGCCAGGATGCGCTCCTAGCGTCCCTCCCTGCAGAGCGCCGCCTCGGGCTGTACCGGCTCGCGTGGGACGAAGACACGGTGCTCGTGTCGATCATCCCCCGCCCCGGCACCGCTGCCGCCGAGGCGACCGATGGACCGGGACGGATCGAGGCGACATTGATAGACGGCGATCCCCACTGGAATCTCGGGCTCGGCTGGCGCTGGGAAGCAGCGACCGAGAATGGCGAGCCCGTTGAGCGGGTGACCCGTCAGCAGCAAGCAGCGCTCACCGACATCGACGGACGGCTCAGTTGCGTGCGGCACTCGCTTCGGCTCGAGCCGCGCATGCGCGAGCGCCTCCCGGACGGCAGCGACGTGATCGGGGTGTACGCGCACCTCGGCGAGTTCGCGGACGAGTCGCACCGACCGATTCCCGTCAGCGTGCAGATCGGGACCGTCCGGGTCACGCCGGGCGGCCACGTCACGCTCGAGTTCGCTTTCACCAAGCAGCTCCCGCAGCAGCAACCCGCAGGCTGATCGCAAACCGCCGGCGCAAAGCGCCAGCGCCAAGCCCGCCCAACCAAACAAGCAGTCGCCGGCACGCGGCAGGCGCACGCCTGCCCGTGCGGCACAACCGCGCCGAAGGGCGCAGAGAGGACACACTCGCATGAGCGACACCGACATACAGCAGGCAGGACCGTCGATGGCCGGCGGATCGCCGACCCTCACGATCACGCACACCAACGAGGGCGGCACGCTCGTTGAAGGCACCGAACGAGGAGACGGGTGCCGCGACGCACTGCGGGAAGCACGGTTCAGATGGTCACGCAACCTCGGCGCGTGGTTCATGCCGCAGTCACGCGGCCGGGCACCAAGACGGCACCGCATCGACCAGCTCGCGGCCGGTCTTCGCGCCGCCGGGTTCGAGGTCGAGGTGAATATCGAACAGTACGACCCGGCCGCCGCGTTCGCTGCGCGCCAAAAAGCAGGGGAGCAGCGAGGGGAGCGCCTCGCTGACCGTGCTGCCCATGAGCGCGGTCTCGGCGACGTGCACGATCAGAGAGCACACGACGCGGTTGCGGGCATCCCGGTCGGGCAGCCGGTATTCCCAGGTCGCACCGGGAGCTGGCACCGCTCGGCGCTCACCCGCTCTCAGGGGAACATGGCCGCCGCCGCCGAGCACCACGGCAACGCCACCAGCGCCGAAGAACGCTCGGACGCTGCGCGCCGTCAGGTTCGGCGGCGCGAAAGCCCGGTCGTGATGGGCCGCAAGGTGGAGAGCCTGGAAGCGGAGGAGCGCTCGCTTCAGCGGACGCTCGCCACGGCGACGGGCGAGTACGCCGACCGAACCCGCGAGCGGCTCGGCTTCGTGCAGGCCGACCTCACGTTCCTGCGCGAGGCGATCGACGCGTCCGGCGTGCGCAAATACACCAACGCCGACTTCAAGAAGGGCGACCTGGCGCAAGTGCGAGGCCAGTGGCGGATCGTCAGGAAAGCCAACGCGAAGACACTCGCGTTGGAGACCGGCTACCCGTGGACCGACAACGAGCCCTACCACGAGGTCACAGACCGCCGCGACGCAACTGAGCGCACTGCCTCGCTCTGACCCGTGCCGGCGACGCGTTCGCGCTCGCCTCCCAACTGCGCCGCCGCCACCGTGCGGCGGTGCACCCATCGACGCCCCCGAGCATCGGGGGCAGGAAGGAGCACGCCCGTGCTGTTTCTGCACGCCGGCTCGCTACAGCGAGTCCAGGCACACGACCACCCGAACATCGGGCGGCTGCTGCAACCCCGCGACTTTTCCCGGCTCGCCGACACCCTGGCAGCCGGGTACAGCGTCGCGATCGACAACGACGGCTACAAAGGCGTCGACTTCCCGAAGTTCGCGAATATGCTCGCAAGCATCCGCGAGACCCTTTGGGGCGAACTGCCGGACGCACGGCAGCTGCTCCAGCAAGCCGGATTCGCCTGGCAGCCACCAAGCGACGACGGCGAGCCAAGTCCGCTCGGTCCGCCTCCCCCGATGCTGGGGCCGGCGCCAGCGAACTTCCTGTGGGTCGTGGTGCCCGACGTCGTCGCTAACGCCCACGAGACATACAGGTACTTCCAGTGGCTTCATCCCGTCATGTGCGACCTGCCGCTCGCCTACGCAGTGCAGGACGGCTCCGGCGACGTCGGCATCCCGTGGGACGCACCGAACCTTCGGTGCCTGTTTCTAGCCGGCTCAGACGAGTACAAGCTGTCCTCGGAGATGGCGCAGATCGCCGCCGCCGGCAAGGCACGCAAACTGTGGATTCACGGCGCGCGCTGCAACTCGGCCAAGCGCACCCGGCACTTCGTGTCGATCGGATGCGACAGCTTTGACGGGACGGGCGCCTCGACCTGGCCGAGCAAGCTCCCGGAATACCTCGAATGGGCGTCCGCGCCCGTTCCCCCCCAGCAGCGTCTATTTCTCTGAAACGGAGGTTCGTCATGGGACGAGCACACCACCCGCGGGAGGACCAACTCACCCTGTTCGCGACGGATCCGCACGACATCATCAACAGCGCCTGGGGCCAGCACGGCAAGCAGATCATCAGACGCACCGCGATGCTGTCGGGAGGCAACGACTCGTCCACGCTCGCGCACTGGCTCGCGTGGCACGGGTATGTCGATGAGCTGCTGTTCCTGAACACCGGCATCGGCGTCCGCGAGACCCGAAAGTTCGTGGCACGGTTCGCCGACTATCTCGGCCTTCCGCTGCAGGAGTGGCACGCGCCGCCCGGCACCTACGAGCGGATGGTCACAACGATCAGCGGCGGGTTTCCCGGCCCGGCCGCGCACAGCATCGCCTACCAGCGGCTCAAGGAACGGCCGCTGCGCGACTACGTCGCATACCGCAAGCGAGGACAGCACGCGCGCAGCAAGGTGCTGCTGCTCTCTGGAATCCGCAGGGCCGAGTCGGTGAAACGGATGAAGGTCGCCGAGAAGCCGATCGCCCCCGAAGGCGCGAGGCTGTGGGTCGCGCCGTTCATCGACTGGTCGATGGCCGACCTCGCGCTGTGGCGGGAGGCGCACGACATTCCCCGCAACCCCGTAGCCGACGTGTTGCACTACTCGGGGGAGTGCCTGTGCGGAGCGAACGCCAGCGACGGCGAGATGGAGATGATCGCCACGTTCTTCCCCGACGCCGCCCGCGAGATCCTGCGGCTGCAGAAACTCGCGGACAGGCTCGGCATCGCCAGATCAGTGTGGGGCGAGCACTGGCGCGAGCCGGCGGGGCCGACCGGCCCGGCGTGCGGGGACTGTCAAATGCGCATCGCCGCGCTCACCGACTGCCCCGCCCGGCAGATCGCCGCGAAACCCAAGATCGCCGTGCACGAGTACGGAGAGCGCGGGCCGGTGACGATCACCGTCAGGGTGCACACGCCCGGACGGCGGCCGGGACTGAACGCGTTCGAGGTGAACAACGTCCCGTTTCTGGAGATCGACCAGTTCGGGGTGCACCTCCCGATGACGACAATCGGCCGGTTCGCGGAGGGCGACGGTGGGAAGCTCACGCTCGCTCCACCAAACGGCCCATCCTCCCCGGCGACCGCGATGCTCAAAGCCCACCAGGGCAGCGAGCAGACCGCCGTTGACCTCACCTGCTGGTGTGAGTGCGAGCGGATACGCGGACGGCTGCCGGACAAATGCAGCCACCAGCCCGGCCTGGCTGTGTGGATGCTCACCGAGCCCGACGAGTTGACGGCTTTCCTGACGCTCGGGCCGATCCGTGTGACGAACGCGAACGGCAGGCGCGTGTTCGACCGCATAAGAGTGATCGACCGCATCCTCCTGCTGCAGGACCACCCTGCGGGCCGGCTAAACCTCCGCGGAGACCCTGCGGAGCGGCTGTTCGGCGAGCACGGTTTCTGGCAGATCCCAGGCATGGGCGCGTTCCGCGGCGTTCTCATCGCCCGCGCCAAGGACGCGGACGCAATCGAGCAGATGTGGCGGAACAAAGGCATCGAGCCCGGCTACCGGCTGCCGTCAGTTGATCCCGACTACTACGAGGCTGTCACCGTCGCCCCGAAATACCCCGGCGAGGAGGCCGAGCCACGGCTGCTCAACGCGCTTCCCGCCGAGCTGTGGACGCCCGAGGACCCGACACCACAGGTCCCTCCAACGCCGCTGCCCAAGCCGGTGATGCAGACCGCCACGCGTCTGCGTGAGCGTCGCCGGCTCCCCCGCGCCGCCTGACGGCAGCGCCGTGCCCGTCGCTGCACAGCGGGCTAATCCACCAACCCGAGAGGAGCCCGCATTGAACACCGAGCACATGCGCGCAAGCGCATCGCCCAACCTCGACCACAGGAGTGATGAACCATGACCGAGACCACCGCAACCAGAGAGATCGTGCTGCTCCGCGGCTGCACGCTCCTTCACGCCGACACGCTGCTGGAGATCGCCACGCTGGGCGAGGACGGCGCGTGGCGAACGCCAGATGGGGCGATCACAGACGCGATTGGCCTGCCCGAGCAGGCTGCGCGAGCGATCGTAAAGCCTGCCGAGCAGCGTGCCGCGCACAGGGCACAGGACGCCGCATGGGTGAAGGAGGCGCTCGCCACCGTGCGCGCGGTCGCCCTCCAGCAGAGAGAGGTCACTGTCGACGACTTCTGGAGCAGCCTCGCAATGCCGCCGCGCAGGCCGGCGGTGATGAGCACGCTCATGGTCGCCGCGGGCCGGCAGGGGCTGATCGAACAGACGAGCCGCCATCGGCCGTCAATCAGACCGATCAACGGTGGCCGAAGGGTGCGCGTGTGGCGATCGCGGATCTACACCGGCGACGTCTGACGCCCACCAATAGGCGGCACATACGCGCCGCCCAGCAGTACCGCCCGAACACACCCGCAAGGAAGGGACTACCCATGAGCACATCCGAGGCGACGATCGTGAAAGCACCCACCAAGGCCAACGAAGCCGCTACCAAGAAGCCGCTGAGCGCACGCCCGAACGGGCCGTGGCTGTCGATCGGCAAACACGGCTGGAGTATCCACTTCCCGCCTTACCAGCAAGGCACGCTCCACTACGGCGTCGGAACCCTCTCACACTACGGCGACACCTGGCGGGAGCACCTCGACGACCTCACCGCCGATGCGCTGGGAACCGACACGCGCACCATCCCCGAGGAGGACATCGTTCGCTTCGCCGTGTCCGGCCCGCTCGGCGACATCACCCTCCCCGCCGGCCATGTCTCGCACGTTCTCGCAACGACGGAGCGCTGGCAGGACGTGCCCAGTGCTGGCCGTGACCCGCGCTTCGGAAACGCAGGCCCCCTTGACCGGGTTGCACTCGACGTCTACGTCATCATCCTGCGCCGCTTCGGCGGACGCGTGTTTGACCCACACAGCGAGAACGGCGAATGAGCGGCGCGCTCGTCACCGAGTCGGACGTCATCCGCACCGCCCGAGACGGCATCTACACGCTGCCCGAGTTGTACGAGCTCGTCGCCGCCGTGGCGGACATCGCCCGCGACCGTGGCCTGGAGCCGCCCGACGAGCAGCACCCCACCGACACGGTGTGGCGCCGGCGGGTGCGCGGGACGCTCCAGGCCCTCCGCGCCACCGGGAACGCCAACCGTATAGCCGCAAGCGTGTGGGCGATCCGCGGCACCCGCAGCGAGCCGCAGCATCTCGTGCTCATCGCCAGGGGCGGCCAGCTCGCGCACGTGGAGCTACTCGTCAGAGACGCAGCGCGGCTTCTCTCCACACTGGACGAGCCGGCAGACCTCGTGCTGTGCGACCCCCCATACGGCCTTGAACGCGGGACCGCCCGCTCGAGCGCCACCCGGAACTACCGCCGCGACCACAACCAGGTCATTCCCGGCTACGTGGACGTCCCCGAGCAGGCGTACACGGACTTCACCTGCGAGTGGGTCAGCGCAGCCGCCGGGGCACTCAGAGTGGGCGGCACGCTTGCAGTAATCACAGGGCCGCAAAAGGCGGCGATTGTCCAGTACGTCGCAGAACAAGCGGGGCTGAACTGGTTGAACAGCATCGCCGCCTTCAAGCAGTTCGCGCTGCGCACGACCCGCCGCTTCGCCTGCTCGCACTGGACGGTGACGCTCATGTGCCGAGGCAGACCCGAGTCGCCACGGAGGGTGTTCAACACGCCCGCCGACCTGCCGAAAGCGCGGTCACACGCCGACTATCCGCTCGACTGGTGGCCGAACAACGGGCGTGCGGACCGGCCCGGACTCGTCCGGTACGACAACAGTCTGCCCGGCAGGCTGGTGGGCCGCACCATCGAAGCGTGCAGCAACAGGGGCGAACTGGTCGTCGATCCGTGTGTCGGGTCGGGGACGACTGCGATCGAGGCGCTGCGACTCGGACGCAGGTTCATCGGCTCCGACATCAACCCGCACGCGATCGCGTTCTCGGCCGCGCGGCTACTCGCCGAGCACGCATGGCCAGCGGAGGCACAACCGACGCTGTTCGACCCCCTCGCCGCATAACCCCGCACCCAAACGAAAGGAATCTCACGATGGCCCACGACAGCAACCAAACCGACACCGGAAGGGGGAACCCCCCGCCGCAGCGAGAGACGATCCACGACCTGTTCACCCGCATCAGAGAACACCCCGACTTCGTGTTCGGGACGGTGTTCTCGCTGGACGACTTCGCCGACGGGAAGATGCACGGCGAGTTCAGCCCGAAGCATGGGTCGACCTGATTCTCGCGCAGGCGGCCGTTGCGCCGGAGGAAGAGATACCGGGGCTGGTCTCGGCACTGGAGTGCATTCTCTCCGTCGACGACCGCGACGCCGGGCAGCTCGTCGAACGGGTACGGGCCGCGGTCGAGCAGTGAGCACCGCAGCAAGCCACAGGTAGACGCCGAGTCATCGAGCGCCCCAGCCACAACAGGGGCGAAGGCTCAGTCAGACCCCTCAGCAGAACAGCCGCCGCGCGTTCGTGCGCGGCGGCCTGCAGCCAACCCCACCACCAGACGGAGGCATACAGATGAGAAAGCATTCCTACACCGCCGGCACTCGACTCGGGCGTGCACTCGACCCCCGACGCGCTCGCGATCTACTCGCTGGTATGCGGCGCCTGCGCCGCAGTGCCAGGGCGCGCGCCCGGCACCGCGACCAACTGTTCGTAATCGGACTGATCCTCTGCGTGTTCGTATCGGCCATAACCCACAACACGACGATTGCACTCGTCACGCTCGGCGTCGCGATCGGCGGCTGCCGATCGTCCATTTACAGCTTCAACGGGCCGCTCCTTCAAGTCGCCTATCGCGGGTGGCCCGTCACCGTCGATCTCTCCCGGCTGAGCTACCAGATGAGTGTCCCCACGTGCGACGAGGGCGAGCCGGTCACTGACCCGGACTCCGGGAGCATCTCGGCCGCGCTTTTCAACTGCGCTCTAAATGCGGGGGCGATCTCCGCGCCAGCTGGTGTGCGACTCGAGTGCCACGCCGACTCCAGCCGTCGAGGCGGCGGGTTCATCCTCGTTGCCTTTGTGGAAAGCGAAGGCAGTGCCGTCGGCGTCACGACAGGCTGGCAGGACGCGGCCAAGATCAGCGCGCCCGTGGGGCAACACCCGTGCGACCCGGCGCTCGTGGGGGCGGCCGTGAAGTTCTTCGCCCGCGAGCTGAACACAGCGTTGCAGTGGCGCTGAACGCGGCATAGCCCCCAGCCACACCACGCCGCGCTCGACCGCATGAGTGGAGGGAGGAGCGCCTCCGGGCGCCTCCTGCCTCCAGCCGTGCCGTGCGCGGACACGACCTACGCCAAGGAGGTGCACATGGCGACCACGAGTGGTCCCACACCAGCCGGATCACCCAGGCAGGTGATCCGATGACACGAGCAGCCGCACCGATTGCGTGGTATGGCGGCAAGGCTCGGCTCGCGTCTCGCATCGCCGCGTTGCTGCCCGACCACGACACGTATGTCGAGCCGTTTGGTGGGGCGGCAGCCGTGCTGTTCGCGAAGAACCCAGCGACCCTGGAGGTCTACAACGACGTCGACTCAGGGCTGGTCACGTTCTTCCGGGCGCTGCGCGACCACCCCGACGCCCTTTCGCGGGCGCTGCGGCTCACTCCCTATTCGCGGGAAGAGTTCGCCGACTGCCGGGACACCTGGCAGAGCATCCCTGACGATGTCGAGCGCGCGCGACGCTGGTACGTGCGAATGCGTCAGGCGTTCGCCTGCTCCGCGTCGGTCAGCTGGGGTTACGAACGCGACGGGGCGCTCACCGGCGGCACCCGCGCCGGGTCGTTCGCCTCGACAATCGACGAACTGGAACGGTTCGCCGAACGGTTCCGCGGCGTGCAGATCGAGCACGCCGACTGGCGAAAGGTGCTCACGATGTATGACGGGCCGGGCAGCTGCTTCTACCTCGACCCGCCGTACCACCCCGACACCCGTGCGCGTCTGAGTAGAAGCCACGGGTATCGGCATGAGCTGACCGCCGCCGACCACCAGCAGCTACTCGACGCGATCCTCGCGGCGAGCGGTTCGGTCGTTCTCTCAGGATTCGCGCACCCCACATACGAGGTGCTTGAGCAAGCCGGCTTTGAGCGACTGGAGTTCTCCCACCACATCACCGCATCGCTGGCCCCCTCGGGGCGCCGGCACGTGCGAGAGGTGATCTGGCGCCGCGTGGCCGCCGGACACAACCTCACCCCGTCCCTGTGGGACGAGCTCGCCTAGCCACACCGCCAGTGCGACACCACAGCGCGTCGCGCGGCGAGCGGGCACGACCCACCAGAAGACATCTCACCAGAAAGGAGCCCGGTGATCGCACTCATCTCCCGATGCGCCCTGGTCCCAGGACGTGGGCGCCACCCGTCGGCCATCGCTGGGCTCCGAGCCCATCCGCCGCCGGCCATGCCGTCTCGCGGCACGCCCCTACAAACCCCCAACTCAGCGAAAGGAGGGTGAGCGGTGTCAGACGTACAGACTCCCCAGCCAACGCCGCCACCCGAGCGGCACCTCAACCCCGTTAACCAAACGCCATCCGGCAAGCGCCCGCAGAAGCCAAGGTCGCTCCGGGGCCTGAACGCGCAGCAGGAAGAAGCAGTCACGCACCCGGAGGGCCACCTGCTCGTACTCGCGGCGGCCGGCACCGGCAAGACCCGTGTGCTCGCTCACAAGGCCGGCTTCCTGATCGACGCCCTCGGAGAGCGGCCCGAGGACATTCTGGCGATCACGCTGACCAACAAGGCAGCGCGTCAGATGAAGAAGCGGATCGGCAAGCTCTGCGGCGACGCCGCCGAGCGGATACAAGCCGGGACGTTCCACGCGATGTGCGCGCGGGTGCTGCGCGCACACTCCGAGTTGATCGGTCGCAGCCCGCGATTCACCATCTACGACGAAGAGAACCAGAAGCGGGCGATCAAACGCCACCTCACGCAACGCGACCGGGCGTGCATCACCGACAAAGAAGTCATAGCCGAGATATCGGCAAGCAAGAACCAGGCCGTTCCGGTCGCCCGGTACGCGAGCTTCGCCGTTGACGAACGCAGCCAGATCGTCGCCAGGGCCTGGGCGGAATACGAGCAGGAGCTACGGCGCGGCGACGCGCTGGACTTCGATGACCTGCTGCTGCGCACAGTCCAGTTGTTTGAGGCCCGGTCGGATCTCCTCGCCGCATACCGGAAACGGTGGCCGGCGGTGCTCGTTGATGAGTACCAGGACACGAACCCGATCCAGGCACGGCTGCTGAGGCTGCTCGTCCGCTGCGCTGAGAACCGGCACTTTATGGTGGTCGGCGACGACCGTCAGGTGATCTACGGGTTCAGGCTCGCCGACGTTCGCCTGATTCTCGGCTTCGAGGACGAATACCCCGGCTCCTCGGTAGTGAAGCTGAAGCGCAACTACCGCAACCCGCAGCGGTTCCTCGACGCGGCGAACAGCCTCATGGAGCACAACGAGCACCAGTTCAAGCTCAAAGTGTTCGCCGACAAGAAAAACCAGGTCGGCTCGCCGATCACAGTGCACGCTTCGGCGACTGATACCGAGGAGGCACAGTGGATCGCCTCCGGCATCCTGCGACTCCTCGAGCACGGTGAAAAGGAGAGCGACATCGCCGTGCTCGCCCGCCGCAAAGACGTGGTCGACAAAGTCGAGCACGCCCTGGCAGCCGCCGGTATTAGCTACCAGCGGGTCGGAGGCGCCGCGTTCTTCTCGAGCAAAGAGGTAAAGGCGGCGCTCGCACATCTTCGCCTCATCGTCAACCAGCGCGACGAGGCGGCGTTCGCGGCCGCCCTTGAGATCCGGCCGAAGATCGGCGCGAGCACCGTTGCGAAGATCAGTGGGTACGCCGCCAGGCACGGGCTGACGCTGCTCGAGGCGTCGATGGCGGCGGACCTTCTGCCTGGGCAGATCACGGGCGTCGCCCGGGAAAACATTCGGCGCTTCGCACTGGACATGCTGGCGTTCACCGCTCGCGCGGAGAGCCGGTCGGTCAGTGCGCTGACCTACGACGTGATCCACATGCCGAACGGTGTCGCCGAAGCGTTCGCGAACGACCTCGACAGCGAGCGGCGCGTCGCGAGGCTGGACGCGCTCTGCGAAGCCGCGCAAACCTACGAGCGCCAAGCAGACGAGCCGACCCTGGGCGGCTGGCTCGCCGACGTGACGCTCGCCGGCCGCGACGATCTGTCCGCCGCGTCCAGTGACGGCGGGAGGGTCACGATCGGCACACTCCACGCAATCAAGGGGCTGGAGTGGGAGATCGTGATAGGCGCAGGCATCGAGGGGAAGGTGCTCCCGTCGTTCTTCGCACAGACAGACCCGGAGCTAGAAGAGGAGCGCAGGATGGCCTATGTGCTGTTCACCCGCGCCAAGCGGACGCTGATCCTCTCCTACTCGCTTCGCCGCAACGGCCGAGCGTCCGGGCCGAGCCGATTCATCGCTGAGGCGCTCGGCAGCGCCCGCCGGGAAGCAGAGAAGCCACTTCCCAAAGCGGCGTAGCGGCAAACGCCGTACCACCAGGGCCGGACCGCGGCCCAAGCAGCAAACCCAAGCGCACAGCAGGCGTCACAGCTGCACTGCGACGCGCAGGCCACTACTCAAGTCCATGAAGGGAGAATTAATGTCACACCTCATTCTGCCCGCGTCCTGCTACGAGGAAGCGCTGCCGGACCTGCGGGCGCCTTATCTGCCAAGCCAGATAAGACCACTCATCATCCAGGCGCCCAAGAACGACAAAGCGCCGTGCAGGATCGCTCTCTACACAATCGGCGAGACGCTGATGGACCGCTTCAACTTGTGCTGCGGCGGAAATTGGAATGTCGCCTTTAGAACCGAGACGCACAAGGAAATCCCGAAGCAGGACAGTGACAACAACCCGTACACCGTCCATTATTTCAAGCTCGGTTGCTCGGTGACGGTTTTCGGTATCGAGCACTCCGACTTCGGGGAGGGCGAAGCCACAAGCGAAGCGCGCGCCGAGTTCGACGCTCGTGCCCAGGCGTTCAAGAGGGCTTCCCGGTGGCACGGGCCGGGCCAATGCCTGTATGTGTTCGGCGGCGAAGAACTCATCATGTGGCGCGGCCCTGAGCCGGGAAAGCTGCAGATCCCCAAGTCAGCCAAGTCCGGCGACGAACCGCACCGCAGACCCTACTTCGACCACGCCGGCCGGCAAGCCGTCCGGGACGAATACGACAAATGGCTCAAGAAGGAAGGCGAGAGCCAGTTCGGCATTGCCCTGAACCACCTGGTGATCGCCGAGGCGATCCGCGCGCGGGCATTGCACCGCCCACTCATGGCCGTTCCGGACCTTTCGCGCGCCCTTCCCGACCTCTCGTCTAGCAGGCCAGAGCAGGCCCCTGCCGCGCCCGATGCCGACCAGCGCGAGATCACCGCGACGCGGGCGCGGCGAGACGACAGCGACGGCGACGGGGAGGAGGCGCAAGCGCACGCTGGCAGGCCGCCGGCGCCCACGGCCGTCGTGCCCGTTCGGCAGGATGTTCAGCGGCTTCCGATGCCCGATGAGCCCGCGGCACAGGAGGCGGTCGCGATCGCCGAGTCCGCCGGGTTCACCGCGACGGTCGCCCACGCCCTGTCAAACCTGGCGCGCGGCGACGCGCAGACTGGCGCGCTCAGTGAACGCCAGCACAAGACGGTCGTGAACTGGCTGGTCATGCTCAGCGGGCTGCACCTAACCAGCGAAGAGATCGTTCAGGCGGTGCAGTTCGTCGCCAGCAACGGCACCACGCAGGAGGCGCGACAGGCGACGTTCACGAGATGGCTCTCCGGCAAGGCCAGCGGCGAGAAATCGGAGTCGCAGCCTGCCGCGCCCGCCACGCCCGACACGCCCGCCGACAGCGGCGGATCAGACGCAGAGCCCGCCCGCGAGGTGGACACCGGCGAGTCTGTCGAGGGGCCGGCGCAACTGGCAGCCGAGGACGCCGAGCCGCTCGATGCCGAGCGCGCCTTGCGGCGCATCAACGTCGCGATGGAGGCCCGCGGCTACACCGACCAGACGGTGACGCAATTGGCGAAGCTCGCGATCGGCGTCGCACCGAAAGGCAGGCTCGACTGGTCGAAGGTCCCGCCGTCCACGATGCTCGTTCTCGCGGAGTTGCTGGAGAGCGCCTCGACCCTCGATTGGACCCCCGAGGTGCTGGCCAAGGAAGTGCTGGCCGCCCACAACAGCAACCAGCAGCCAACGGCGGCAGGCCGCTTCTCGGCGTTCGCCGGACATCTCATCAACCTCGCCGAATCCCAGGCGGCCGGCGAGGCGGCATGAGAGGCCGGGGAGGCGAGGCAACAAGACCGAACGCTGTCTCGCGAGCAAACCGAATCGGGCTGCACGCGGTCGCCCTGCGCAAGACGGCCAGGGGCAGAACGCACGCCAGCTCGATAGGTAGGTGTGCACCCACACGTACAGGCCGCTGTCGCTGGCGGCCAGCTAGCAACGTCGGGGGTGGCTGCGGGCGCGATCCGCCGCGAGCCGCGCCCTGGGGCGGCGATTACGCCCCATCCACCTCATCGGGCCGGACATCAACCCCGGCCGAAACAGCAACACGAAAGGAGCCAACTTTGGCTGCCACAAACATATGCAGGGCAATCCTCACCGGCAATCTCACCCACGACCCGGAGCTACGGTCGCTGCCGAGCGGCACGTCCGTGTGCAAGCTGCGAGTCGCGTGCAACACGCGTCGCAAGAACGGCAGCACCGGCGAGTGGGAAGACAAGCCCAACTACTACAACGTCGTCGTGTGGGGCGCGCAGGGAGAGAACGCCGCGCGCTTCCTCAGCAAGGGTCGCGGTGTCGCAATCGACGGCCGGCTGGAATGGCGGGAGTGGGAGACGCAGGAGGGCGCGAAACGTGAGGCGATCGACATCGTCGCCGACACCGTCCAGTTCCTCGGCGGAAAGGGCGACGGCCAAGGGGAATCCGGCGACGCCCTGGCGGACGAAGGCGACTTCCAGCCCGTTCCGGTAGCCGCCGGCGGCGGCGGACTGACCGGCGCCGACGACGACATCCCGTTCTGATCCACCAACCCCTCGTGGAGGCCCGCTGAGGCGGGCCTCCATGTAGGGCGCCTACGGCGCCAAGCCCGCGAGCGGCATCCATCAGCCGACCCCGACACGGGTCGGCCCGCCGCCCGCCCGGCGAACGCAGCGGCTCACACCGGGCCGCTCAGCAATCAACAACCACAGACAAGGAGCGAACATGAAGGTACTGACCCACGAGGGCGTCGTGCTGACGCTGCCCTTTACGATCGACACCGAGCTCGGCAGCGAGTTCGAGCGCATCGACGGCAACGGCAGCGCCGCCGTCGGCATCGTGACGGAGATCAGCGAGGCCACCGTAAGGAGCAGCGCTCAGCAGGCCGCGAGGCTCGAGCAGGCGTTCGCGACTGCCCGCCAGATCACCAACGACCTGCAGTTCATCGCCAGGTCCCTCAGCGACGTGGCCGACGGCGCCGAGATCCGAGTCGAAACGAAGGGCTCCAAGATCAAACTCGTGATCCCCGAGAGCGCTCGCCCAAAGCGCGACCCGATCAAGGCAGGCGATCGCGTCGCGGTCAACGCTCAGGCCAGCCCGAAAACGTTGTTGAACACCCACGGGACCGTTGAGAGCGTCACGGGCGACCGAGCAACCGTGAAGCTGGACGAGGGCGACCGTCAGCGTGTGATCCGAGCTACTGGCAAAGCTGTTCCCGCCTCGGTGCCTGTGCCTACGGCGATACTCGACAAGCTGGAGAGCGAGTAAATCCGCCTGCGGTGCGCGTGCAGTGGGCACCAGGCTCAGCCCTGGTGCCCACGAACCGCCATGCCGCCGTGACCCGCGGATCGTGGCGCGGACCTGCCCCTTTTTTTGGGCCGGCGCGCGCGGCGCGCACTCCTCCCAATCGCGTATCGTTCCAGCGCGCCCCCTTCCCCCCCACGCATTTCATGCGGCAGACCGATGGCGCAAATCGAAATCGCAGGCTCGGCGATGATCGGCGCAGCCGCGGAGCGACGCTTATTCGTCCGGCAGCGCTTCGGTGAGATGCCGCATTCGCCGCCGGCACGTTCCATATCGGCCGCCTCAACTTTCCAGATTGGCCGGGGCGAGCGGTACGATCTCTCACGTGATCGAACGTCGAATACGCCCGCGGGTGATCGAAGCTCTTGGAGACATACGGGCCGTATCGAGCTCTTGCGGTTGTGGCCGTTCGCGCAGTCTGAGCTCGAGTCGATCGCGGATGGCGAGTACCCGGCGGCGACGGTGAGCATGGACGAGCAGGCCGGGGTCGTCGTCCACTCGGGCGAGCAAACCATCCCACTCGGTGGGCCATCCCTGTGAGCGGGCTATGGGCATGACCGCCAGGGTTGCACCGACCGCCGCGCACGACGACGCGAACTCGTGCCAGGGCACAGCTCCGTCCGCGGCGATAGCAAGACAGGGCCGGCGTGGAAAAGGGCCGCGCGGGCAAGGAGCGACGGTGAGCCGGAGCGGGAAATGGACGACGACGGAAGGCTGCAAGCGCTGTCAGGCGAACCCGAGAAGCGTTTGTGTCGCCTGCACGCAGCGACGGCGGCGCGCGACGCAACTGCACGAGCGAGACGGGCTATCGGTCGGGCAGATCGCGCAGACGATGGGACTCACCGGCCCGCAGGTCGAGAGGCTGCTCGAGGAAGAGGCGCAGCTCCGTGACCTCCAGCAGTTCATCTGCGACTCGGTGCCGGTCGAGGTCGTTCAGGCTCTCATCAAGCAGCGCCAGGAAGAAGCGCCCGCACTCACGGAGGATGAGATCGCCCAGGCGGCCGGATACGTCTCTCGTACAGGGCTACGGCGCGCGGTCGGCCTGGAACCGACCGGCAAGTACGTCCGGCGAGGCAAGGAATACCCCTCGCGACTGCACACACACATCGACGTCGGCTCCGCAGGCCGGATCGTGCAGGCGCTCGGCTTCGCGCCGCACGAGATCCCTGGCCTTTAGCACCGTCCGGCGCGACCGGGGACATGCTGGCGATACGAGCGAGGCGAGCTCGTCGTGACCGCCACCGGAGCGGCGGTTTCGACGGAGCGCGGCCGGGCAGCTGCTCTCGCTCGCCACTACCGCGACGATGAGGGGCTGACAGTTAGCGAGATCGCGCCGCTTCTCGACCGCACACCGGCGACGATCAGCGCCTACCTGTATGACCCGGACGGCGAGAAGACAAAGCGTGTCCGAAGCCGCTACCGCGGAGTCTGCCGGTCCTGCGGGGCGTCGACCTGGGGCGCCGGACCAGGCCAGGCCGGTGAGCTGTGCGCGCGATGCAACGGCCGGGCCACGCGCAAGTGGGACAACACGACGATCGAGAGCGCGCTCCGAGCCTGGGCGGCGATGTTCGGGAAGCCCGCAACCAGCACCGACCTGTCCCTCTCGCACGCCACGAGTACCGCCGACCGGGACGGCGGGGTTCGCCTACATCGCCTCCAAGCAGGCTGGGAGGGAAGACGGTGGCCTCCATCCAGCGTCGTCCAGTACCACTACGGCAGCGTGGCGAACGCCAACCAGATCGCGCACGCCGAACCGGGCGCGGACATCTAGCTGCTCCCGTCGTGTCTTTTTGGCCTGCCGGCGTGGCGGGCGCACTTCCCCCCAATCGCCTATCGGTCTGAGCGGCCACTTTCCCCTCTAGAGATTTTCGGCGCTGCCGCCGTCGGTGCTGGCAGCGCTCGTCGACCCGGCGGGCGTCCGCCGTCGGGGCACGAACGCGCCGGCGCGTCTTCTCCCGGCCGGGCTGCCATAGGCCGGGAGAGACGGCGAGCGCTCCGGTCAAGCGACGAGCCGAAGCCGCGGCGGTTCGCCGGGTCCGTCCTCGCGTGCAGCCCGCCAGACCTCATCGAATGGCCTCGGGCCGAAACGGCGCAGGTCGTCGATCGCGAACGCGTAGTGGCGGTCGAGCATCTGCAGGCTCGTCCCGCACTCCTTGGCCACGGTCTGCGCGTCCTCGGCGCGCAGCCGAACCGAGATGCCGCCGCGCCGCAGCGAGTACGGGGTGGCGCCCGCGATCGCGCACAGCTCGGGACGCTCCGCGACTTTCGCGACTGCCGGCTTGAGGAACTTCACGCCCCACTTTTTGCACTGGTTCAGGCTCAGGTGAACCGCCCCGGTGCGCTTGTCCACGACCCCCCAGCGGTCGCCGCCGAGGTCGCCGGGGATGATGAAGTCAATGTCCCTCGCCGGGTGGCCCCAAGCGCGCAGCGCCGCGCGCCACGCAACCAGGTCTTCCCACAGGATTCCGGGCACGGCGCAGCGGCGTTCGGTCGAGTGCTTGGTCTTTCCGTACTCGTCCAGTTCACCCCACGAGATGACTTCGACGATGTCGGCGAACGTCTCGCTCACCGAGCCCCAGCGGATGCCCCACACCTCCTGGTTGCGCGCGGACAGGCCGTACTGCAGGCTCACGACCATCGCGTCGCGGTGCGCGAGGATTCGGTCCCGCTGATGGACCCGCTTGAGCAGCTCGGCGCGGATCGCCTCCACCGCCTGCGGCGACAGCGCCCAGGCCGGGGTCTGCGAGCTTCGCTTGCGCCCGGCGCTGCCCTTGCCGGTCCCGCCGCTGCGGGCCGAGCGCCGCCGAGTGTGGATGCGCTCGCTCGCAAGCAGACATCCGTTGGTCCTGATCTCCGGGACCTCGTGCGTGGACGCCGCCCAGCTGAGGATCGCCGAGAGCACCTTCCACGCTTCGGCGCAGCGCGCCTGCGAGTGGCCGGCGGCGCGCATCTGCCCGAGCCAGTGGCGCGGCAGCTCCGGGTCGTTGAAGCGCACACCCGGCTGGCGCGCGAGCTCGACGGCAAACTGAGCGCGGCCGATCACTTCCCGGCTGCAGTTCTTGATCGGCTTGCCGAGCAGATAGCAGTTCGCGGCGGTGCTGTAGCTCGCGAACGTCGAGCGCGCCAGGCCGCCCTCGAGCGTCGGGTCGGCGTCCAGCGCGAAATACATTTCGACTATCTCCGCGAACAGGCGCCCGTCGACTTGGTTTGCCTCCTGCGCGTCGAGGTCCAGCAGGAAGCGCCGCAGGCTGTCCGCGCCGCGCCGCTCCGCCGCGCTGTAGTCGCTCATCCACTCGCGAGCGCCGCCGACGCCGCCGGCGCTCCCGAACGTCTTGCAACGCTCGACGCGTTCATGGTCGAAGTAGCCGACGACGTAGGATTTGCGGCCTCTCACACCGATGCGCGGCCACGGGGTCTTCTTCCAAGGTCTCATCAAAATCTCCGTTTCTCTCAAGGGGTTCGTTTGGAGGCGAACCGCGCGCGGATCTCGGCCAGGTGCGAGGGCGAGAGGTCGTATTCCTCGGGCGCCTCGCGGCCCAGCGGCGGACGGCGCGTGCTCGCCGTGCGCTGCTCAGCCGGCCGACGGGAGCGAGCGCGCTCGTGCGCTCTGCGACGGCCTTTGACGACGCGCTCCTGCGCCGCCCAAAACTCGTCGATCGCCTCCGCGGGAATCCGGTAGTGCCCGCCGGGCAGCCGGTTGCAGCGGATGCGCCCGGAGGCTATGTAGCGGCGCAGCGTGCGCAGGGACACGCCGATCGCCGCCGCCGCTTCGGAGCTGCTGAGGCTCTGCCTTCTGGCCGTGCTGACTCCCACAGCCAGATATCGACGCGAGGCTGGGAATGCCCTGCCGTATCTTTGCCTCAGAGGGCCAGATCACGGTGCGCAAGCGTGGCGTCCGCGAGGGGGGCCACTTTGTTCCGCGGCTTGCGCAGAACCGAAGCGAATCGTTGGTACGGTGCCGGTAGAAACCGCCGCCGGAGAGGGACAATGTTGCGATTTGCGGGGAAAAAACCACGGGGGACCTCCATTCTCGTAATGAAGGGGTCCGGGGTTCGAGTCCCCGCGTCGGCTCTCTGAGGTCCTCGTGCGGGAACCTCTCCGTCGCAGGCTAAACGTACTACCGAACAGCCGTTGGTAGTACGTTTGGACGCGAGCCGCACGCCATCTACGCGGCGACCTGTTTGAGGTCCGCGCGGACGGCGAGCGCGTGATCTACCGAGTCCTGTTCGCCCGAGAGGGCACGCGCGGACGAATCCTGCTCTCGCTTGTCGCATTCGACAAGAAGACCCAAAAGACGCTGCCCCACCAGATCGAGTTGGCTGCACGTCGGTTGCGCGACTGGCGATCGCGCGCCGGATGAAGCCACCCCAACGCGGACGTCGGCAAGCCCCACCACAATAGCCTGGTTGATATATCAAAAAAAGCATGATACGATGGTGGTCATGGCCCGCGACGCTCGACACAGCCAGGACGAGCCCGACGAGCCCGACGAGCCCGACGAGCCCGACGAGCCCGACGAGCCCGACGCTCTCGACGAGATGGTCGTCGAGTTCACCGACGCCAACCCAAACTTCCCGCAACTGCTGCTCGCCGCCGAACGTCGCCGTGCCCTGCTGCGTACGCTCGCCGAGCAGCGTCGCCGCCGCGACCTCTCCCAGACTCGCGTAGCCGCGGCGATGCGCACCTCCCAACCCACCCTCGCCCGGCTGGAGACCACAGCCGCCGATACCAAGCTCTCAACCGTCGAGCGGTTCGCAAGCGCTCTCGGCTACGCGCTTGAGTACCACCTCGTGCCTGCGAGTAAGTCCAAGCGCCGGCAAGGCGTTGTGGTCGAGAGCTGACGTTCACGCCCCTCCGGCCGGCCCGAAGTCCTCGACGCGGATCCGCGCCCGGTCGTGGCCAAGCGCGGCAAGCAGCTCGGCCGCGCGGCCGACGAACGACGTCGGACCGCTGGCGAAGACCCGCGGACGCCGTGCTGGCGCCGGCCCAACCTCCCTCAGCGATGGTACGTCGCGATCCAGCGATCGGGAGCATGTCTTTGAGCCAAGCGCATCGACCAGGGTCGCTGACGGGCGCGCCGGGCCGCCCGGAGCGCGACACTGCAACCGGCAGACTCGACCGCCACGTCCAACGAACGAGGAGCAAACCGTGCGCGCTGACATCAAGCCAGGCGGCATCTTTCCCGACTACGAGCTGACCGACCACGCCAAGACCCGGCGCAAGCTGAGCGAGCTGCAGGGGATCGACCCGATGATCCTGATCCTCTCGCGCGGCCACTATTGCCCCAAGGATCACCAGCAGCACCTCGAGCTGGCGGCCGCTTACTCGCAGATCGCGGTCGCGTACACGCAGATCGTGACGATCTCGACCGACAACATCGTGGAGAGCCGCGAGTTCCGCGGCTCGGTCGGCGCGCAGTGGACCTTCCTCTCGGATGCCGGGCGCAAGGTCCAGAAGGACCTCGACATCCAGGAGTACACCGACCCCCATCACGACCCGATGATCCCGCACACGCTCGTCCTGAAGCCGGGTCTCGTGATCCACAGCGTCTACAACGGCTACTGGTTCTGGGGCAGGCCGTCGATCGAGGACCTCCGCCGCGACCTGCGCGAGGCGACGAGGGAGATTCGCCCCGACTGGGACCTGGGCGCGCCCGGCCTGCGCGAGGCGTGGGAAGCCGGAGACCACTCGATGTTCTACGGAGACGAGGATCTCGCCCCTAGTCTCAGGGCCGCGTCGGCATCCGGCGCGCCGGCAGGTGATGGCGCTGACCAGGGAGAGTGACCAGGGATTTCCACGGGGGCTGCCGCTCGCCCTCGCCGCGGCGCTGCTCGCCGCCCTCGCCTTCTCCGTGTCCGCCGCCGCGCCGGCCATCGCGGCTGCCGATCCGCAGGAAATGCTGATCTACATGCCCTACGGGCTGATCCATTCGCTGCACCCCGCCTCGGAAGTCGAGGAATACCTGGCGGAGGTCGACTCGTATGACATCGGGCAGATCGTGTTCGCGATGCCCACGTTCAAGCAGACGGGCGCCCTGACGGTGCCCAGGCACAACCGGGAGATGCTCGCCAGCTGGGTGGGTCTCGCGGCCGCGTATGACGTAGAACACGGATCCGAGCTGTCCGTCACGGCGGTCTTCAACGGAAAGGTGATGACGAAGAAGCGAGGCCTCGACCTCGACGACCCGGCGACGCGCGCGAACATCGTCTCCGCGGTGCAATCGTCGCTCGGGCTGGGCATCTCCGGTGTGCAGCTGGATCTCGAGCCATACCCCGTTACGCCGGGCTTTCTGACACTGCTGGAAGAGCTCGACGCGACGTTCGCGCGGATGGGGTTCCACGGGTGCTTCTCGGTCACCGCGCCCGCGACCACGTCGAATTGGACGCCGTCCTACCTGAAGCAGGTCTCGCAGCTGGTGACGCAGATCGACCCGCTGTACTACGACAGCGAAAGCAAGACCATCTCCGCCTACGAGCGGTGGGTCGAAGGCAGCCTCGCCTACTACAGCGCCAACGTCTCGCCGGCGACGAGGATCGTGCCGGTGCTTCCCTCCTACTCGGCCGATCCGTGGCACCTGCCCAGCGTGGAGAACATCGCGACCGCGACCGCCGCTCTCGCCGGCGCGCTGACGGCCGGCAGCCGGGTGAACGGCGCTGGGATCTGGTCGGGGTGGGGCTTCCTGCTCGACGAGGAAGGCGCCTACGACGCCAGCGCCGATCGCGCCGCGTGGCAGTCGAGCACGGTCGAGCTGCCGTTCTCACCTTGACGAGCCGTGGTCACTGGCTCTGGGCCAGACGCTTCCGCGCGTCGCTCACTTCCGCGAGCGACCGTCCTCGTCGGCTCTGCGCCGCTCCTCGTTGGCGGCCGCCTGACTGCGTGCGGCGCTGTCCGACGCCTGCCGGCGCGCCTCGTTGGCGAGCGCCTGCTCGCGCGCCTGGCTTTCGGAGGCGAGCCGCCGCTCCTCGTTGGCGTCGGCCTGGCTGACAGCCTCGCTCTGGGAGGCTCTGCGGCGCGCCTCGTTCTCAGCGGCCTGCGTCGATTCCTCGCCGCCGTGGCCGCCCGGCTCGGGGCCTGCCACCGACTGTGAGGACCCACGCCCGAACAACTTGAATCTTTTCGCCATCGACCACCAGTCTAGGCGGTGGCGCCGCCACCGCCACCGTTGCCCGGCTCACCACCGTTGCCCGGCTCGTTACCGGACATTACATCCGCTTGATCGCCCAACACCGCGCTGGTAGTGTTCGCCGCGAGGATGGAGAGGGGATCGATGGCAAGGACGACCATGGGAGCCCGGTTCGGGAAGCTCCGGCGGGTCGGCGCGTTGCTCGCGATGGTGCTGCTCGCCCTCGCCCTGTCGAGCGGGTCGGCGTGGGCGCGCATCGGCGGGGCGACGCCGGCGCTCACCGAAAAAGCCCCCAAAGTCACCGAGCAGCCCCTCAGCGTGACCCTCGAAGAAGGCGAGGAGGCGGCCTACGAAGCGAGGGCCTCGGGGACGCCCACGCCGACCGTGCAGTGGGAAGTCTCGACCAACCGCGGAAGCACCTGGAGCGCCGTCGCGGGAGGCACGGAAGACCTCTTCGCCGTCGCGAGCGCGAAGGTCTCCGAAAGCGGCGACGAGTTCCGCGCGACGTTCACGAACAAACTCGGGAGCGCCACCAGCAAACCCGCCACGCTGACCGTGAACCGCAAGCCGGCGGTGACCGAGCAGCCGGTGAGCGTGACCGTCGAAGAAGGCCAGAGCGCGGTGTTCGAAGCGGCCGCCTCGGGGTTCCCGAGCCCGACGGTGCAATGGGAAGTCTCCAGCGATGGCGGCAGCACCTGGAAAAAAGTCGCGGGCGCGACCTCGGGTCGACTGACGGTCGCCAAAACGGTGACCTCGGAAAACGGTGACGAGTACCGCGCCTCCTTCGAAAACGAAGCCGCCGAAAAAGAAAAGGCGGTCAGGAGCGAAACGGCGACGCTGACGGTTCACAAGCTTCCGGCGGTGACCAAACAGCCGCTCAGCGTGACCGTCGAAGCAGGCCAGGGCGCCACGTTCGAAGCGGCGGCCTCGGGCTTCCCGACGCCGACGGTGCAGTGGGAAATCTCGACGAACGACGGCGGCACGTGGAGCCTGGTCGAAGGAGCCACCTCCGATCAGCTGACGGTCGCCGACGTGGGGATCTCCGAAAGCGGCGACGAGTACCGCGCGGTGTTCACCAACGCCGCCGGCAAAGCGACGAGCGCGGCGGCGACGCTGACCATCCAGACACCGCCGGCCGTGACCGAGCAGCCAGCGGCGATCACGGTCGAAGTCGGTCACAGCGCGGTCTTCGAAGCGGCCGCGTCGGGCTTCCCGGCGCCGACGGTGCAGTGGGAAGTCTCGACCGACGGCGGCGGCACCTGGAGCGCCGTCGCTGGCGCCACGGCCGACCGGCTCACGATCGCAAGCACGCAGGCTTCCGAAAACGGCGACGAATATCGCGCCGTGTTCACAAACGCCGCCGGTAAAGCGACGAGCGAAGCGGTCACGCTGACGGTCGCGACACACCACTACCGCGTCGTCGCGTGGGGCCAGAACTCGTTCGGGCAGCTCGGCGACGCGAGCTTCACGCAGAGCGACGTGCCGGTGCCGGCGAGCGGCCTGGACTTCGTCACCGCGGTCGCGGCGGGCAGGCACCACAGCCTGGCGCTGCTTGCCAACGGCACCGTGATGGCTTGGGGCGAGGGCGGCTCGGGCGAGCTGGGCGACGGCGAATACGCATCCAGCGACGTGCCCGTGCTCGTGGAAGGGCTGTCGCATGTCGGCGCCATCGCGGCCGGCGCCGACCACAGCCTCGCGCTGCTCGGCAACGGCACCGTGATGGCCTGGGGCGGAAACGAACACGGGCAGCTCGGCGACGGCGGCACCGTCGAAAGCGACGTGCCGGTGGCCGTGAAAGGCCTGACGGGTGTGACGGCGATCGCGGCGGGCACCGAATACAGCCTCGCGCTGCTCAGCGACGGCAAGGTGATGGCGTGGGGCGCGAACGAACACGGGGAGCTCGGCGACGGCGACACCAACAACAGCGACGTGCCGGTCGCCGTCAAAGCTCTGACCGGTGTGAAGGCGATCGCGGCGGGTGGCGAACACGCCCTCGCGCTGCTCGGCGACGGCACGGTCATGGCGTGGGGCGATGACGAATCCGGACAGCTCGGGAACAGCAGCGTCGAAGCGCGGGGAGAAGAAGGAGAAGAAGAACGCTTCAGCACGGTGCCGGTGGCGGTGAACGGCGCGAGCGGCGTCAGCGCGATCGCGGCCGGCGCGCGCCACAGCCTCGCGCTGCTCGCCGGCGGCACCGTCGTGGCCTGGGGCGAAGACCAGCTCGGCGAGCTCGGCGACGGCAGCATCGCCCGCAGCGAAGAAAAACCGGTCGCCGTGAGCGGGCTCACCGGGGTCACGGCCATCTCAGCCGGCGGTCAGCACAGCATGGCGCTGCTGGGCAACGGCACCGTCATGACCTGGGGTGAAAACAAATTCGGAGAGCTCGGCGACGGGCTCTCCGGCGAAGCCAGCGACGTCCCGGTGCTCGTCGGCGCCCTCAGTCAGGCCGCGGGCATCGCGGCCGGCGGCGACCACGATCTCGCCTACAGCGAACCGATACCGACCGTCAGCGCCGTGAGCCCCACCTCCGGCTCGACCGAAGGCGGCACGCCCGTGACGATCACCGGCGCCAACCTCGAAGACGCCACGGCCGTCCACTTCGGCGCGAGCAGCGCGACGAGATTCACCGTCACCTCCCCGACGTCCATCAGCGCGGTCTCTCCGGCGGGATCGGTCGGCACGGTGGACGTGACGGTGACCACGCACGCGGGCACGAGCCCGACCGGCGCAGCCGACCACTTCGCCTATGTGCCGCCGCCGACGGTCAAGAAGCTCTCCGCCAAGCGCGGCCCCGGCGCCGGCAACACGACGGTGACGATCACCGGCACGCGCTTCGAAGGAGTCACGGCCGTCAGGTTCGGCGCCGGCGGCGCACGTGAATTCACCGTCAGCTCGCCGACCTCGATCACCGCCGTCTCGCCGCCGGGAGCGGGCACGGTCGACGTGACCGTCACCACCATCGGCGGCACCAGCGCGATCTCCAAAGGCGACGAGTTCGGGTTCGTCCCCGCGGTCGAAGGCGTCTCCCCCGCCGGCGGCGCGCCGGCCGGCGGCACGAACGTCACGATCACCGGCGCCGGGTTCGCCACGGGCAAAGCGGCAACCGTCTTCAAGTTCGGATCGAAGCTGGCCACCGAAGTGGAATGCACGACCGACACGAGCTGCACGGCTGTGGCGCCCGCGAACAAAGCGGGAACCGTGGAAGTGACCGCCGCGGTCGGCAAGCTGAAGAGTCCGGCCAATCCGCCGGGCGATAGCTTCACCTACGAATAAACGGGAGGCCCGGGGTCCTCAGTCGCTCCCGAGCGCGCGGCGATCACGAGCGCGAGCCGCCGGCGTCCCACAGGCGGGCGATGCGGTCGAACAGGTCGAGGGCGCGCGCCCGCGCGCCCGGCGCGGCGAGCTGCACCTGACCGCGCAGCGTGCCGTCGTCGACCGCGTGCTCGAGCAGCTTGCGCCGCCAGCTCTCGATCCACGCGCCCGCGAGCTCGGCGTCGACCTCCGGGTGGAACTGGACGCCGACGCTGTCTCCCTGGACGAAGGCGAGCGGGATCCCGCCCGCGCGCGCAAGCTCGCGAGCGCCGGGGGGCACGGTGAAGACGTCTTCGTGCCAGCGCAGCCACGGCCCGGACGGGATCAGCTCGCGGTCGTGCGTCTCGAGGTCCGTCCACTCGAGCTGGATCCGCTCCGCACGCGAGACCTCGCCGCCGAGCGCCTTTGCGAGCGCCTGCCCCCCGAAGCAGATGCCGAGGACGTGCACGCCGGTGTCGTGCGCGCTGCGCAGGAACTCGATCTCCCGCTCGATCCACCAGTCCGGCGACGCGTGGACAGAGGCGTCCGAGCCGAGGCTGACGACGACGTCGAACGCGCGCGGGTCCGGCCACAGCCGCAGCTCGGGGACGGCGAGCGTGCGCAGGACATGCCCGCGCTCGCGCGCCCACTCCTCGAACAGCGCGGCGGGGACGTCGGGCTCGTGCTCGAGCACGAGGATCTCCCTGGGTCTGGGACGAGTCGCGGTCTGCTGTGCTCGACCCTTCATCCGCGCAGCGTACACTCCACGCGTGCCCCGGTCGCTCGCATGGCGCGTTCGTGCGCATCTGCGCTGGCGGGCGTCGATCTGGTTCCCGTCGCGGATCGCTCCGCACCTGCCGCGGGCGATCCGCGAGCGGCTGACGACCGCCGAGCCGTACACCGCCGAGGGCCAGTGGCTGCGCGCGGTGATGATCCCCGACACGCGTCGCGTGTTCGAGTCGATGAACCCCGCGTCGCTGCACGTCGTCGAGGTCAGCGGCGCGCTGTGGACGGACATGCCGTGGGCCAGCCGCACGCAGCTGGACTTCCCCGAGTTCGATCTGTGCGATCCGCCCGCGGAGCTGCCCGGGCCGTTCGACCTGGTGATCTGCGAGCAGGTGCTCGAGCACGTCCCCAACCCGCTCAAGGCTGTCGACACGCTGCGCCGGCTGTGCAAGCCCGACGGGCACGTCTACGTCTCCACGCCGTTCCTCGTGCGGCTGCACGAGTGGCCGGGCGACTACTGGCGCTTCACCCCCGACGGCATGGCCCTGCTGCTGCGCTCGCAGGGGCTCGAGCCGCTGTGGGTCAGGAGCTGGGGCAACCGCAGCGCGATCGTGGCCAACTTCGACCGCTGGGTGCCGCGCCTGCCGTGGAGAGCCTCGCCGACGAGCCGCACCTGCCGGCGTCCGTGTGGGCCCTGGCTCAGCCGACGCAGGCACGCGAGGCTGCCGGGAATCACGACGAGCCTCGCTGACGTGCCGGACATCGATCGCCTGCTGCGCCGCGCGCCCGACCGCCCGTCCTCGGCCGCGCACGGTCAGCTCACGGTCTTCGCACGGCGCATCGCCCTGCTCGGCGCCATCGTCGTCTGCCTGCTGCTGCTCGGCGCCGTCGGCCTCGCGCTCAGCGAACACGTCGACCTGTGGTACGGCTTTCGCTGGGCGCTCGACACGGCGGCCACCGTCGGTGTCTTTCCGCCGCCCCGCAGCACCGCCGGGCAGATCGTCGAGGTCGCGCTCGTCGTGCTGGGCGTCGGTACGCTCTTCTACGCGCTGGCCACCGTCGCCGAGTTCTTCGTCGCGGGACATCTCGGCGACCTGCTCGCGGCACGGCGGATGCAGAGGATGATCGACTCGCTCACCGACCACCACATCATCTGCGGCTTCGGCCGCGTCGGGCGCCAGGTCGCACGCGACCTGCACGCCGCACGCGCGAGCTACGTCGTCGTGGACTCCACCAGCGACAACCGCCATCTCGCCGACGCGCTCGGGCTGGCGTTCATCGAGGGCGACGCCGCCGACGACGCCGTGCTCGTGCAGGCCGGGATCGGGCGCGCCCGCTCGATCATCGCGTGCGCGGACTCCGACGCCGACAACGTGTTCATCACGCTCACCGCGCGCGGGCTGCGCGCGGACATCCCGATCGTCGCCAGGGCGGCGATCGAGGACACCGAGAAGAAGCTCAAGCGCGCGGGAGCCGACCGCGTCATCTCCCCGTACAAGGCCAGCGGCACCGAGATGGCCAGGCTCGCGCTGCACCCGCAGCTGAGCGGCGTCGTCGACGTGGACGCCGAATACCGCATGGAGGAGATCCCCGTGGACGCCGGCTGCGAAGGCGTCGGGCAGACCGTCGGCGACATCCGCGGCGGCTCGATGATCGTGGGCCTGCGTCGCGGGACCGACTTCCAGCCGCAGCCGCCGGCCGAGACGGCGCTGCGCTCCGGCGACGTGATCGTCGCGATGGGCACGCCCGTCGCGCTCGAGCGACTCGAGGGGCTGCTGCAGGCCCCGGCGCGTTAGGCTCCCACGCATGCGCGCGCACCACGTCCACGTCGAACACGACTTCGCCAAGCCGCCGGAGCGCATCTTCGCGTACCTCGCCGAGCACGAGAACCTCGCCGAGGTGTTCGGGGCGAAGGTCAGCCGCCTGCGCGACGGCGAGGACGGGCAGCGCAACGGCGTCGGCTCGGTCAGGCAGCTGCAGATCGGGCCGCTGCCGCCGTTCGAGGAGACGGTCACCGAGCTCGTCCCCGCCGAGCGGATCGTCTACCGCATCACCAGGGGCAGCCCGCTGCGCGACCACCTCGGCGTGATGGAGTTCGCGCCCTCGCCCGGCGGCGGCACGCGCTTCGTCTACGACATCCGCCTCGGCGCGCCGATCCCAGGGCTCGCGCTGCTCGTGCGCGCGGCGCTCACGCGCTCGATCACGCGGTCGCTGGACAAAGTCGACCGCGACGCCTGAGGCGGCCGGCGCTCAGCGCCGCGCGTGAGCCGCGCGTCGCGCGTCCGCGCACATGCCGCGGCCGGGGCCGCGAGCACCCGCGCGCCGACGCATCCCCACGGGCGCCTATCGTGCTCTGCTCATGTCCTACGCGCCCTTCTCAGCCACGCTCGAGCGCGACGAGGCCGTGCTGCGCTTTCCCTACGACGAGCGCCTGCGCCAGCTGCTGCGCGCGATCCCCGGCCGTCGCTGGGACCCGGTCGCGCGAGCCTGGTGCATCCCGCTCGGTCCCGACCAGGCGGAGGCGCTCGCGCGCCTGCTCGCCGGATTGCCCAGACCCCCGGAGGTGAGCGACGCGCTTGCGCGCAGGATCGGCCGTCGTCGCGCCCGCCGCCGTCCGCAGGAGTGCCTCGTCGACCTCGCACGCCCGGACGAGGACTGGTGGCTGAGCTTCGCCACCGACGCCGCGCCCGAGGTCGTCGCGGCGCTGCTCGAGCATCCCGACGCCTACAACGTGCCCGCGATCGGCCGCGCGCTGGTGCCCGTCGACGAGCGCTCCGCAGCGCTCGTGCAGGCGCTCTCCGCGGACGCCGGGAGAGTGCGCGTCAGCGACGCCGCGCGCCAGGCGCTGGCCGAGCTTCGAGGGGGCGCCCGCGCCGGGCGCGAAGGCGACGCGCGCGCGGGTGCTGGCGAGGCGCGGCCTGCCGCCGAGCGCTTCGCCCCCGGCTACGACGTCGAGCTCCGCCGCGACCGCCGCGGCGAGCACTGGATCCTGATCGCCGCCGAGCGCGCGGACCTTGCGCGCGTGCTCGCCGCTCGCGCCGGGGTGCGCGCGCTGGAGGGTCCGGCTGGGACGTTCGGGCTGGCGGCGGTGGAGCACGACGCCGAGCTGCTGGCGGAGCTGCTCGAGCACATCGAGGACGTGAGCGTCGACCCGCGCGTCCGCGCGTGGCTCATGCGCGCGACCATCTGGCGCGGCAACGTCGAGGTGGGAGGCCCGCCCGCCCCCGGCGAGTCGCCGGTGTTCGTGCTGCTCGGCGACGCGCGGCGCCTGCCGCGGGCGCTGCGCGCGCGGGCCGGCGACGCCCCCGGCGGGGCGACCGTGCCGCTGACGCTCGAGTCGTGGCGGCTGATGCGCACGCTCGACGCGTGGATCAGCCCCGCCGCCAAACGCTGCGTCGCCGCACTGGAGGACGGGCGCCCGGCGCCGGCGGCCGTCCTGGAATGCTCGGAGGTGCACGAGGAGCCGACGTTCGTGCTGGCCGAGGGCCACGACCCCGCCCGCGTGCGTGAGTTCGCCGCGCTCAGGGGCGTCCTTCAGCCGGTGCTCAAACGTGGCGGCGGGCGCACCCCGAGGGGCACCCCCCGTGGCGGGGGGCAGGCAGGCGAGCACGCGCGGCTCGCGGCGATTCGCGCGGACCCGTTCTGCGTGCCGGAGCTGGACGCGTTCCTCGCCGACGGCGAGGTGTGGGTGCAGCCGGACGCGCTCGCGCTGCTGCAGGAGATCCGCGAGCAGCACGCGCGCGCCGCCGGGCTGGTGGCGCTGTCGGCCGCCACCGACGCGCCGCTGCACGTGAGCGGTCTCGGCGGCGAGCTCAAGCCGTTCCAGCGCGCCGGCGTCAGCTACCTGCTGGCCCGCCGGCGCGCGTTCCTCGCCGACGAGCAGGGCCTCGGCAAGACGATCGAGGCGCTCGCCGCGATCGAGGCCGCCGGCGCATACCCGGCCGTGGTCGTGTGTCCGGCGAGCCTCAAGCTCAACTGGGTGCGCGAGCTCGAGCGCTGGCTGCCGCAGCGCAGCGCCCGCGCGCTCTCGGGCAACGGCGCTACCGGCGACGGCGCCCACACACCCGCTGCGGACATCACGGTCGTCAACTACGACATCGTCGCCGCGCGGCTGGACGAGCTTTGCGCGCTGGGACCGCAGGCGCTCGTGCTCGACGAGTCCCACTACTGCAAGAACGCCGCCGCCAAGCGCACCCAGGCGGTGCAGCGGCTGTCGGCGGTCGTGCCCCGCGACGGGCTGGTGCTCGCGCTCAGCGGCACGCCCGTCACCAACCGACCCGCCGAGCTCATCTCCCAGCTGCGCATCCTCGGGCGCCTGGAGGACTTCGGCTCGGGGGTGCGCTTCGGGCAGCGCTTCCGCGGCGCCGACGCGCATCTGCGCCTGCACTGGCACCTGCGCGCGCGCTGCTTCGTGCGCCGTCTGAAGGCCGACGTGCTCCCGCAGCTGCCCGCGAAGACCCGCGCGATCGTGCCGGTCGAGCTCGACAACGAGGCCGAGTACCGGCTCGCCGAGCGGGACCTGGTCGCTTGGCTTCGCAGCCAGCCGCTCGACCTGCGCGAGCTCGACGCGAAGGTCGCAGCCGCCCTGCGCGCGGAGCGGCTGGTGCGCTGCAACGCGCTGAAGCTGCTTGCCGCGCGCGGCAAGCTCCACGCAGCGCTCGCGTGGATCCACGACTTCTGCTCCTCCGGCGAGCCGCTCGTCGTGTTCGCCCACCACCGCGAGATCCAGCAGGCGGTGCTCGCGCGCTTCCCGACCGCGCTGCACATCCTCGGCGAGGACAGCGCCGCCTCACGGGATGCGGCGTTGCAGGCCTTCCAGACGTCAAGCGGCGGGCAGGCCAGCCAGCTGATCGTCTGCTCGCTCGAGGTCGCCGGCCACGGGATCACGCTGACGCGCTCCTCGAACGTCGCGTTCCTCGAGCTCGGGTGGACGCCCGCCAAGCACGACCAGGCCGAGGATCGCTGCCACCGCATTGGCCAGCAGGACGCCGTCAACGCCTCCTACCTGCTCGCGGCGGACACGATCGACGAGACCATCTCGACGCTGCTGGAGCGCAAGCGCGCGGTGATCGGCGCGGTCACCGACGGCCTCGACGACGACGAGGAGGGAGTCCTCGACGCGCTCGTGCGCGAGCTGCGCGGCGAGCCCTACCGGCACCTGCGGGCGGTCGCGTGAGCCCGCTCAGGGCCAGAGCTCGAGCGTGTCCATGATCTCGCCCCAGTGCGCGACCGCTCTCGCTTCCGCTTCGCTGACCTTTTCTTCCAGCGCGACCGAGCGGTTGGCGAGCGCCCTGGTCGCGGCGTTCTCGTAGCCGCTCAGCTGCGCCGGCAGGTAGCCCGCGCCGACCCACGCCGGCATGAACCTGCCGACGAACGCGACGGTGCTCGCCGGCAGCGTGTGAAAGCCGCTGGCGGCCCACGCTTTGACGTCGCCGCAAAGGTTCGGAGCGGGCAGCCCCAGGATCGTCTTCCAGTCCCCGACGTAGGTGCGGATCGCGCGCGTCAGACCGCGATTGCTCCAGCTCAGGCCGCCGGCGGCGCGGACGAACGTCCTGATCGCCTGCAGATTGGGCTGCGCGGCGGAGATCACCATCGCGCCGATCACCTCGTCGCTCATCTGCGTCGATTCCGGATCCTGCGGCGACCCGGTCCCCGCCCCCGGACATTCGCGGCGCACCTGTGCGAGCACGTGCAGCGGCCCCGCTTCCGAGGCCGCCAGATGCGACATGACCACCCGCAGCGCCGCGTAGTTGGCCTGCACGTACGTCTGCGTCGTCGCGACGTCCGCCGCGTCCGCCGATGCGCTCGCCGGGCAGATCGCGACGCCCGCCAGCGCGGGCAGCAGCAGTAGCAGCACCCTCTCCCTCATCGGTCAGAGCGTACGTCATGCGCAGGTCGCACGCGCCGCGAAGAAGTTCCTAAGGATGGCGTCGCGGCCCGCATCCCCGCGGGCTGCCGCGGGGTTCCCCGGTATTGTCTGGCCCCGGCAAAGCCTCCTCCGGGCGGACCCCCGGGGAGGGTCTGCGGCGAAGGTGGCAATCGCTCGGTTCCCAGCCGCCGCTCGCGACCGCGGCCGGCGTCTCCCACCAGGCCCACAAGCGCAAATGAGACGCAACGGATACATCGTCCTCCTGGTCGCGGTTCTCGGATGGATCGCGGCCGCGATCGCGAGCGGCTCGCCGAGCCTCGGCCTGTTCGGCGGGCATGCGAGCGTCACCGCCGGCGGGACCTCGCCCGCCTGCCTGCCGTCGACGCTCGAACACAGCGCGAGCCTGCCCGGCACCGACGTCGACGTCTCGCCCGAGCCGGGAACCGACACCGCCAACCCGCACACCCAGATCAGCTTCCTCGGCACGAGCGTCGCGAACATTCGAGAAGTCTCGGTCGTCGGCTCGCGGTCCGGCCACCACCGTGGCCACGTGTACTCCTACTTCCAGGGCGACGGCGGCAGCTTCGTCCCCGAAAAGCCGCTCGACCCCGGCGAGCAGGTGACCGTGCGCGCCGTCATCGGCGCGGGTGGCGGCGCCAGGCGAGTCGAGTTCGGCTTCCGCGTCGACACCCCATATCCGACCGCCACGGTCGCGGACTTCCCCAACCCGTCCGCGGCGCCAGCCGACTACCAGAGCTTCGACACGATGCCCGACGTCCAGGCCCCGATCCTGGACGTCACCGTGCCCGACCGCGATCCCGCGGCCGGCGACATCCTCACCACCAACGGCCCCGGTCCGGGCCAGTACGGGCCGCTGATCTACACGCCGCAGGGCCGGCTCGTGTGGTTCGACAGGCTCTCGGGCGGCGAGACGGCGGAGGACCTCAACGAGCAGACATACGAAGGCCGGCGCGACCTGACGTGGTGGAAGGGGCGCGTGCTCTCGCTGGGCTTCGGCCAGGGCGAAGACCTCGTCATGAGCTCTCGCTACCAGACGGTCGCGCGGGTCACCGCAGGAAACGGCCTGCATGCCGACCTGCACGACTTCCAGCTCGCCCCCGACGACGTCGCCTACATCACCGCGTACAACCCGATCCGCTGCGACCTGAAGTCGCTCAGGGGAGCGCCGCGCGGGGCGATCGTGGACACGGCGATCCAGGAGATCGACATGAAGACGGGGCTCGTGCGCTGGGAATGGCACAGCCTGGACCACGTCGCCGCGTCCGAGTCCGAGACCGAAACGCCGACGACGGCCACGCCGTGGGACTGGTTTCACCTCAACTCGATCGACCTCGAGCGCGGCGGGGACATCCTCATCTCCGCGCGCAGCACCTGGGCCGGCTACCAGCTGGAAGGCGGCAGCGGCAGGATCCTCTGGCGCCTCGGCGGCCTGAAGAGCTCCTTCAGGATGGGGCCGGGCACGGAAACGGCGTGGCAGCACGATGGGCGCGTCCTCGCCGACGGCGAGATCACGTTCTTCGACGACGGCTCGAACCCGCCGATCCACGCGCAGTCGCGCGCCGTGCGGATCGCGCTCGACTTCAAGACCCACGAAGCGCATCTCGTGGTCGCGTACACGCACGCGAACCCGCCGCTGCTGGCGGCCAGCCAGGGCAACATGCAGACGCTGGCCGACGGCAACACCGTCGTCGGCTACGGCGGCGTGCCGGCGATCAGCGAGTACGCCCAGGACGGCGCGCTGCTGTTCGACGCCAACCTGCCGTTCGACATGTCCTTCTACCGGGCCTTCCGCTTCCCCTGGCGCGGGCGCCCGCTGAGCCCGCCGGCGGTGCTCGCCAGCCTCAACGACACGGGCGAAGAGACGATCGTGCACGCGAGCTGGAACGGCGCCACCGAAGTGGCCGCCTGGCGCGTGCTCGCGGGCAAGCACAGCGGCTCGCTGGCCGTGCAGACGACGATCCCCGCCGGCGGCTTTGAAAGCTCGACGACGTTGCCCAAGAAGTATGCCCGCGTGGCGGTGCAGGCGCTCGACTCGGCCGGTCGCGTGCTCGGCACCTCGCCGGCCGTGCAGGCGATCAGCTACGCCGCGTCGCTGCCGAGCTCCGGGCGGTCGGGATGAGCGAGATCCTCGGTCTCGGCGAGCCCGTGCAGGCGCGGCTCAGTAGGCCGGTTTGGTGGAGTGCTTGTGCGTCGTCGTCGCCGGGCTGCTCGTCGTCTGCGTGGCGGTGGAGCCGCCCCCTTTGCCGCCGCATCCCGCCACCGCGAAGCTGCTCGCCAGGACCGCCGCTGCGGCTAGCATGGCGGTCAGTGGCGTTCTTCTCATCGGCCGGGCTCCAGTTGTCATTGGCGTGCGACGATTCGGGCGCCCACCCTACCAGGCGTTCCGCCGCGAAAGACCGAAGAAGAGGGGCCCGGCTTGCCGGCAGAGTGCCGGCCGCGCCACCCTCTATGCAGCGATCATGAGCGTCGAGACGGCTAGCCCGCGGGCTGCGCAGGCGGCTGCGGCCGAGAGCGGGCAGGGATCCGGCTCGATGTGGCTGCTGGTCGTCTGCTGCGTGGCGCAGTTCATGGTCATCCTCGACCTGAGCATCGTCAACGTCGCGCTGCCCTCGATCCAGTCCGCGCTCGGGTTCTCCGCGCCGGAACTGCAGTGGATCGTCGACGCGTACGCGATCACGTTCGCGGGCTTCCTGATGCTCGGCGGGCGCGTGGCCGATCACTTCGGCCAGCGCCGGACGTTCGTCACGGCGCTGGTCCTGTTCGGGCTCGCCTCGCTGGCCGGCGGCGCCGCCCAGAGCCGCGACATGCTCGTCGGCGCGCGCGCGGTGCAGGGCCTCGGCGGCGCGTTCATGGCGGCGTGCTCGCTGGCGATCATCACCTCGTCGTTCGCGCCGGGCCCGAAGCTGCATCGCGCGATCGGCACGTGGGCGGCGATGAACGGGCTCGGCGGCGCCGCCGGGGTGCTGTTCGGGGGGATCATCACCCAGGAGATCAGCTGGCGCTGGGTGCTTCTGATCAACCCGCCGATCGCGATCGCGACCGCGCTGGTGGCCTTCGCGGTCGTGAGCGAGCGGCGCCGAGCGCGGGAGGGCGCGAGCTTCGATCTCGCCGGCGCGGTGACGCTGACGATCGGGCAGATGGTGCTCGTGTTCGGGGTCGTGGAAGCCGGCCTGAAGGGGTGGGACACGCTGGCCGCGCTCGGCCCGATCGTCGGCGGCGTGGCGCTGCTCGCGGTGTTCGGCGTGATCGAGACGCGGCTGGCGTCCGAGCCGCTGATTCCCTTCAAGGAGCTGACCAAGCCGCTGCGGGTGGCCAACAACGTCGTGCTGCTGTTCAGCGCGTCGCTGTTCCCGATGTGGTTCGTGAGCTCGCTCTACCTGCAGCAGGTGCTGGGCCTATCGCCGCTGCACACCGGCCTGATCTTCCTGCCGATGACGCTGATGATCATGCTGGTCGCCTCGCGAACCGGCAAGCTCGTGAGCAGCTTCGGCGTGCGTCCGGTGCTCGGCGGTGGGCTGGTGATGCTCGCGGGCGGAATGCTGCTGCTCGCGCGGATCGGCTCCAGTGGCAGCCCGATCGTGTACATCATGATCCCCGGGCTGCTGACCGCCGCGGGCATCGCGATGTCGATCGTTCCCTCGACGATCGCCGCCACGCAGGGGGCCAGGGAGGGGCAGGCCGGGCTCGCGTCCGGGCTGGTCAACACCTCGCGCCAGATCGGCGGCGGACTCGGGCTGGCGGTGCTGGTCACGCTTGCGACCCAGCGCAGCAGCCACCTGATCGGCACCGGCCACGGGGTGGCGCAGTCGCTGACCGACGGCTTCCGTCTCTCCTACCTGATCGGCGGCGGTCTGGCCGCGGCGGCGGCGCTGGTGACGTTCGCCGGCCTGCCCAGGCCCGACGACGCTCTCGTCTCGGCGGCGCGGCGCCTGGCGATCGCGGTCGTCGTCGTCGTCGCGGGCTTCGTCGCGGTCGACCTCGCGTTCGCGGGCTCGCACGGCGCCCCGGTCGGTGCGTACACCACCCGCGGCGCCTACAGCTTCGTCACCGCGCCCTCGCTGCACCCGCCGAAGCTGCACACCGACGGCCGCGTCCTCGCCGGCGAGCTGGCGCCGGGCTACATCTTCACCGCCAACTTCTACAACCTCAACTATCCGCCCCTGGTCGGCCAGAGCGGGCCGCTGATTCTCGACGACAACCTGCAGCCGGTCTGGTTCCGGCCGGTTCCGGAAAAGCTCGTCGCCTCCAACCTGAGCCTGCAGACCTACGAAGGCAAGCCGGCGCTCGCCTGGTGGCAGGGGCTGGTGACGAACACCGGCCAGACCGAAAGCGGCGAAGACGTCGTCGTCGACCAGCACTACCGGACGGTCGCGACGCTCAAAGGCCAGGACGGCTGGAAGATCACGCTGCACGCGCTCGTGATCTCAGGCGAAGACGCCTGGGTCACCGCGAACAAGAACATCGCCAAGAACCTCTCCAGCTACGGCGGCGCCTACAACGGCGCGCTGATCGACTCGGCGGTGCAGGAGTACAACCTGAAGACCGGCAAGCTGCTGCGCAGCTGGGACGCGCTCGACCACATCCCGCTGGGCGACTCATACGCCACCGTGCCGACCAACGGCTTCCCCTGGGACGCCTACCACGTCAACGCGATCGACCTGACCGGCAGCGGAACCTTCGTCGTCTCGATGCGCAACACATGGGCCGCGTACCTCGTCGACATCGACACCGGCAGGATCGAATGGACCCTAGGCGGCAGGCACTCGAGCTTCTCCTTCGGCCCGGGAGCCGACTTCCAGTGGCAGCACGACGTGGCGCTCGCGCCGGACTCGACGGTCACCATGTTCGACGATCACTGCTGCCAGCTCACCGGCGGCGGCACGTCCGTGCCGGCGACGGGGCCGTCGCGGGGACTGGTTCTCAAGCTCGACCCGGCCGCCCACACCGCGACGCTCCTGCGCCAGTACACCAGCAGCGACGAGTCCGAATCCGAATACATGGGGGATACGCAGCAGCTTGCGAACGGCAACGCGTTCGTCGGCTGGGGCTCGGAACCGTACCTCTCCGAGTACAGCGCTTCGGGCAAGCTGCTGCTCGAAGGGAGCTTTCCCGGGAGCGACCTGAGCTATCGCTCGATGGTCGAGCAGTGGGTCGGCCTGCCGCTCTCCCCGCCGGCGGGCGCCGCGCGCCAGAAGAACGGCAGGGCCACGGTGTACGCGAGCTGGAACGGCGCCACCCAGGTCGTCTCCTGGAGGGTCCTGGCCGGACCCAGCGCCAGCCGGCTGGCCACCGTGGCCAGCGCCGCGAGGTCCGGATTCGAGACCGCGATCCCGATGCCAGCGAGCTACGCGAGCTACACGGTGCAGGCGCTGGATGCAAGCGGCCGGGTGATCGGATCCTCCCCGCTATTCTCCGCGACTGTCCAATGATGACCCGCGCGACCATGCTGCTCATGGCGCTGGCGATGGGCGTCGGTCTGTGCGCGTGCGGATCGAGCTCCTCGGTCGGCCCGACGCTGCTCGACACCGCGGCGAGCGCCGCGGTGGCCAACCCCGTCGCCGTCTCGCCCGAGCCCGGCACGCCCGACGCCTCGCCGAGCACCCAGATCAGCTTCCTCGGGACCGCCGCGACGCATGTGTCCGACGTGCACGTCGTCGGCTCGCGCAGCGGCGCGCACGCGGGCGTCCTGCGCGCCTACTCCACGGGGACGGGCGAAAGCTTCCTGCCGGCGCGCCCGTTCGTCGCGGGCGAGCGCGTGACGGTCACCGCGCATGTGACGACGGGCGGTGCGACGGGCGTTGCGCGCTCCAGCTTCACGATCGCCCATCAGGCGCCGGTCAGCCAGACGGAGTTCCCGATCAATCCGGGCGATCCGCATGCCGTGCAGCACTACGCGACGGCGCCGTCGCTGACGCCGTCGACCGTCTCGATCACCACGCAGGCCTTGCCAGGCGCCGCGCCCGGCGACCTGCTGCTGGCGCCCTACCAGGGCGAAGGCACGGCCGGGCCGATGATCGTCGAACAGAACGGCGACCTCGTGTGGTTTCACCCGCTGCCGGCGGGCGAGGACGCAACCAGCCTCAAAGTCCAGCAGTACGACGGCAAGCCCGTGCTGACGTGGTGGCAGGGGCGCGTCCTGGAGGTTGGCTTCGGGCAGGGCGAAGACGTCATCTACAACACCTCCTACCAGCGCGTCGGGTCGGTGCACGCCGGCAACGGCTACCACGCCGACCTGCATGAGTTCCGCTTGGAGCCGGAAGGCACGGCGTGGATCGACATGTTCTCCCCGATCGAGGCGAACCTCTCCCCCTACCACGGTCTCAGCAACGGGCAGATCACAGACTCGGTGATCCAGGAGATCGACGTGAAGACGGGGCTGGTGATGTGGGAGTGGCACGCGCTCGGACACATCCCGATCGGCGAATCGCACAGCCCGGCGCCTACATCCTCCTATCCATGGGATTACGTTCACATCAACTCGATCTCGCTTGGCTCGAGCGGGGACGTGCTGCTGTCCGCGCGCAACACGTGGACGCTGTACGACGTGGACCTGCGCAGCGGCGCGGTGCGCTGGCGCCTGGGCGGCGAACACAGCAACTTCAAGCTCGGGCCCGGCACCCGCACCTACTGGCAGCACGACGCAGAGTGGCAGCCCGGCGGGCTGATCTCGGTGTTCGACAACGGCTCCGATCCGCCGAAGGAGAAGCAGTCGCGCGGCCTGCTGCTCGACCCCAACCTCGCCACGCACACGGTCACGCTGGTCAAGCAGTTCGTCAACCCCACCAAGACGCTGCTCGCCACCAGCCAGGGCAACCTGCTGGCCCTGCCCGGCGGCGACTGGCTGATGGGCTACGGCGGCCTGCCCAACTTCACCGAGTACGACTCCTCCGGCCAGGTCCTGCTCGACGGCACGCTCGGCAAGAACGTCCAGAGCTTCAGGACGTATCTGTACCCGTGGAGCGGGCAGGCGCCGGGCGCGCCGTCGGTCATCGCGGCGCCCGGCGCAGGCGGCACGATCGCCGTCTCGGTCAGCTGGAACGGCGCCACCGAAGTCGCCTCCTGGCGGGTGCTCGCGGGCGCCTCGCCGAGCGCGCTCGCGCCGGCGGCCAGCGCCGCCAAGAGCGGCTTTCAGACGACGATCGCGGCGCCCGCCGCCGGTCCGTACGTGGCGGTCCAGGCGCTCGACGCCGCCGGGACCGTCATCGGCACCTCGGCGACGGTCAAAGATTAGTGCCCCGGCCGTCGCTCCGCTCACGTGCGCGCACCGCGCTTGCAGGGCTCACCTCGCTGGCGGCGATCGCCTGGATCGCCGGGCTGGTCGTGCTTCCGTCGGCGCGCTCGGCGTCCGTCCCGCAGCGGGTCTCGCCGAGCTGCGTGCCGCCGACGCTGAACATCTCCGCGGCGCTGGCCGGCGAACGCGTGACGGTGTCGCCCGGACCGGAAACGCGCGACGCCTCCGCCACCACCCAGATCAGCATGCTCGGCGTCTCGGCGAGCGAGCTCTCGCACATAAGCGTCACCGGCTCGCGCACCGGTCCGCACGCCGGCCGCCTGGAGGCCTACTCGCAGGGCGACGGCGCTAGCTTCCTGCCAGCCCGGCCGTTCGACGGCGGCGAGCTCGTGACCGTCCACGCCGAGCTGCTCGAAGACGGAAGGGCGATCCCGTTCGCGTGGCGCTTCACCGTCGCCGAGCGCGATAACCCGGGCGCGACGAGCAACGCCGTCGGCACGGGTGTCAGCAGCAGCTCCGCGCCGACGCCCGCGCCCAGGGAATTCCAGAGCTTTCACTCGCGCCCGGAACTGCGCCCGCCGGACGTGACCGTGTCCCCCGAGGCGCAGACGGCGACGGGCGACCTGTTCCTGGCGCCGTACTCCGGGGTCGGACAGTACGGGCCGATGATCCTGAACGAACACGGGGAACTCGTGTGGTTCAAGCCGCTGGCTCCCGCCGGCACGCGCGCCGCCAACTTCCAGGTTCAGCAGTACGAAGGCAAGCCCGTGCTCACCTGGTGGCAGGACCCGCTGGTCGCCAATGGGAGCAAGACCGCGGGCGAGGTGATCGCCAACAGCGCCTACCAGAACATCGCCGAGATACGCGCCGGCAACGGCTATCAGCCGGACCTGCACGAGTTCCAGATCACCCCCCAGGGCACCGGCCTGATCACCGTCTACGACGCGATCGACTGCAACCTGTCGGCTGTCGGCGGCCCGAGCGACGGCGCGGCCGCGGACACGCTGCTGCAGGAGATCGACCTGAAGACCGGCCTGGTGATGTACGAGTGGCACAGCCTCGACCACGTGCCCCTGCAGAGCTCCTACTCCTCGGCCGCGCCGACCAGCCTCAGAGAACCGTTCGACTACTTCCACATCAACTCGATCGACGTCGAGCAGGACGGCGATCTCCTGGTCGACTCGCGCAACACGTGGGCGGCATACGACGTCGACCCGAAGACCGGCCAGGTGCGCTGGGAGCTCGGCGGCAAGCGCTCGAGCTTCAAGATGGGGCCGGGGACGAGCACGGCGTGGCAGCACGACGCGATTCAGCAGCCCGACGGGGCGATCACGTTCTTCGACAACGGCGCCTTCCCCCAGGTGCACCCGCAATCGCGCGCGATCGAAGTGACGCTCGACATGGCGAACATGACGGCGGCGCTCGTGCGCAGCTACGAACACCAGAACCCGCTCGTGGCGGGCAGCCAGGGCAACGTGCAGGAGCTCGCCGGCGGCGCCTGGATGGTCGGCTGGGGCCAGGCCGGCTACCTGTCGGAGGTGAACGCCGCCGGGCAGGTGCTGTTCAACGCCCACCTGCCGCCGAGCTGGGAGTCCTACCGGACCTTCGCGTCCGCGTGGAGCGGGCGGCCGGCGAGCCCGCCGGCGGTCGCGGTCGTGGCCGCGCCCGGCGCTCAGGGTGGGGCGAACGTGTACGCAAGCTGGAACGGGGCGACCGAAGTGGCCTCCTGGCAGGTGCTCGTGGGGTCCTCGGCGAGCACCCTGAAGCCGGCCGGCAGCGCGCCGAAGACGGGCTTTGAGACGGCGATCCCCATCGCGGCGGCTCCCGCGGGCTCCTACGTCGCCGTGCAGGCGCTGAGCTCGGCGGGCGCGGTGATCGGCGCCTCGCCGACGGTCACGTATTAGCAGCCCCCGGGTGGGGGCGCCTGAACGGCGTGCTCGGCGGAAATTCGCGGGGCCGCCCCGCTTCGCGTTCGGAGCGGTGTTTGCGCCGCGCGGCGGCGCTGACCGCGACGTGTCTGGCGGTCGAGAAGTAGTCGGCGAAGCCGCGCGCGTGGGCGGCGACGAGGCGTCGCGGCAGGGGCGCGCGCAGCTCCTCCTGGAAGGCGCGGTGGTATTCCGCGCGCAGGCCTTCCTCGAGCGGGCTTTCGCCCGCGCTGTTGTGAAGCTCCAGCCGCCCGCTGCCCGTGCTGTAGTCATACAGCTCGGTTTCCTCTCCCTGCGCCTTCGGGGCTATCCCGTCGTAGGGCCAGTTGGAGTAGGTCGCGTACTTGGCCTGCGGCGTGCGCAGCGCGACGACGTGCAGCGGCGCGTCGGCGGCGTAGGGCTCGATCGCGAACTCGGTGACGGTCTCGTCGGTGGCGTGCAGCACGAATTCGCGTCCGGGCGCCGATGGGTTCGCGAGGATGCCGGCCAGGTCGAGCCGGCCGGCTATGTGCGAGTAGTGGGGGTCGCCGCGCCAGTCATCCGAGCCGGTGGCGATCGTCAGCAGCAGCGGCGCGACGTCGACGCTCGAGCTCAGCTGCGTGCGGGGGATTTCGGGAGCTGCGGTGAGCAGCCCGCGGGGGTCCTTGACGAGCAGCGGCACGCGGATGCACTCCTCGTACGCGCTCGCGCCCTTGCCTCGCAGCCCGTGTGAGGCGCCATACTCGCCGTGGTCGGATGTGAACACGATCACGGTGTTCGCGGCGACCCGCGGGTTGCTTTCCAGCGTGCCGATGACCTTGCCGACATGGCGGTCGACCTGGAGCTGGAGCTTGACGTACAGGTCGAGGAACTCCAGCCATTTTCCGGTGGCTTCGGGGCCGCTGAACGGGACCGGGCCGAACGACGCCGCGGCGGTGTCCTGGAAGGAGCGCTGCAGGCGCGGCTTGCGGCGCTCGAGCAGCAGCTCCGGCGTCTCGTAGTTGGGCGGCAGCCGCTGCACGGTGCGCCTCGCGCCGGCCTCGGCGGGGACGCGGTCGCTCCACTTGTACCACCAGGCGATGTCGTGCGGATTGACGAACGAGACGGTCGTGCACCACGGTTCCGAGCCCCCCTCCTTGGCGAACCAGTCGGAGAACCGCTTCGTGATATGCGGATCCACGTGCCAGCCCTGGCCGGGGGCGCCGTCCGGCGACGGAAAGATGCCTCCGTCGAAGCCGTAGCGCTCTAGCGCCTGTTCGCCCGCGAACGCGTTCCAGAGGTTGTCGCCGTGCGTGAGATGCCACTTGCCGAGCCAGCGCGTGCGGTAGCCGTGCTCGCGCAGCATCGTCCCCCACGTGGGGAAGCCGGGATCGAGCGTGCTGCCGCCGGTGATCATGCAGCCCGTCTGATGCGTGTACAGGCCCGTCAGCAGCGTCGAGCGGGCGGGCGAGCAGTCGTTGGAGGCGGTGTAGTGCCTGGCGAAGGACACCGCGCCCTGGCTCAGGCGCTGGAGGTTGGGCGGCAGCCCGAGGCCCGCGGGGTTCGGCGAGAACCACTGCGGGAAGCGCAGCTGGTCGACGACGATCACGAGGATGTTCGGTTTCTCGGGCACGGCGGGCGCCCTGCGCACCCGCGCTGGGGCGGGCGGGGCGCTGGGCTTCGAGCTCGAGTCGCTCGCGTTCTCCGCGGCCGCCGCGCCGAGCGCGCCCGCCCCGGCCAGCAGCCCACCGGCGATCAGCCCGTGCTTGATCGCCGTGCGTCTGTCCACTCTCCTATCGTGCGGGTCGATGCTCTCCATGCGCGCTCTCATCCTAGGGGCGGGCGCAACTCTGGGGCTGGCGCTTGCGGGGGGAGACGTCGCCGCGGCGCAGAGCGGTCCGGCGTGCGCTCCGGCCACATTGAACAACTCCGCGCTGCAGGCCGGCGTTGCGACGGTCTCGCCGCTGGCCGGCAGCCGCGATGCGACGCCGCAGACCCAGATCAGCTTCCTCGGCGTGCCCGCCGGCGATCTCAGCGCGATCAGCGTCGTCGGCTCGCGCACGGGCGTTCACAGCGGACACCTGGCGCCGTACTCGCAGGGCGACGGCGCGAGCTTCCTGCCGTCCAGCCCGTTCGTCGCGGGCGAGCGCGTGACCGTGCGCGCGCGCGTGCGCGTCGGGCGCTCCGCGCGGACGCTGCTGGACGAGTTCGCGATCGCGAGCCAGGACCAGATCAGCTCGACGCCCAGGAGCACCATGCCGGGCAGCGCCTCCGAAGTCCAGGGCTTTCGCTCGCGTCCGGATCTGCACCCGCCGGTGGTGACCGTGACCGCGCAGTCCCCCGCGGTCGCGGGCGGGGACGTGTTCGTGGCGCCGTACGCGGGGGCAGGCCAGGGCGGGCCGATGATCCTCGACCCGAGCGGCGGGCTGCTGTGGTTCAAGCCGCTGCCCGCCAACACCGAGGCGACCAACCTGGAGGTCCAGGAATACGAGGGCAAACCGGCGCTGACGTGGTGGCAGGGCGACATCAGCGTGCACGGGTTCGGCCTGGGCGAAGACGTGATCGCCGACGACACCTACACGGACATCGCGCACGTACGCGCCGGCAACGGGCTGCAGGCGGACCTGCACGAGTTCCAGCTGACGCCGCAGGGCGCCGCGCTGATCACCGCGTACGACCCGATCCTGTGCAATCTGTCCGCGGTCGGCGGCCCCTCCTACGGAGGGGTCACGGACAGCGTCCTCCAGGAGATCGACGTCAGGACGGGCCTGGTGATGTACGAATGGACGAGCATCGATCACGTCGCGATGAGCGAATCCTACGAACCGGCGAGCCGCTCGAGCACCGCATCTCCATACGACTTCTTCCACCTCAACTCGATCGGCGTCGACCGCGACGGCAGCCTGCTGGTATCCAGCCGCAACACGTGGACGGTGTACAAGCTGGCCGCACCGAGCGGCCAGATCCTGTGGCGCCTGGGAGGCAGGCACAGCAGCTTCAAGATGAGCACCGGCACCGGCACCGCCTGGCAGCACGACCCGCGCGAACTGCCGAACGGCTCGATCAGCATGTTCGACAACGGCGACTCGCCAAAGGCGCACGATCAGTCGCGCGCCATCGTCGTCAGCCCCAACCAGCAGACCGGCACCGCGACGCTCCTCACGCGGCTGACGCACACGCCGGCGCTGCTCGTCGAAAGCCAGGGAAACATGCAGGCGCTCCCCAACGGCGACTGGTTCGTCGGCTGGGGCCAGGAACCCTACTTCTCCGAGTTCAGCCCCGAAGGGGCGCTGCTGTTCGACGCGCACTTCCCCCCGCACGACGAGTCATATCGCGCCTTCCGCCTCGAATGGACGGGCACGCCGGCGCATCCGCCCGCGTTCGCCTTCCAACCCGGCGGCACGGGAGCGGGGACCGTCTACGCCAGCTGGAACGGGGCGACGCTCGTGGCGTCGTGGCGGGTTCTCGCGGGCGCGAGCCCATCGAGTCTGAGCGCCGTCGCGCTGGTGCCTCGCGGTGGATTCGAGACGGCCGTCGCGGTGCCGTCGGGGACGGTCGGGCCTTACCTCGAGGTCCAGGCGCTTGGCGGCGCAGGGCAGGTGCTCGGGAGCTCCGCGGCTGTGGCTGAGAGCTCGCTGTAGGGACGCGGACTTGTTGCCGCCGGCTCGGCCGCTCCGGGCGGATGTGTACCGGTCATCAGGGCCAGAAATGTATCGGCTACTCGGTACAATCGGCCCGTGCCAACGGTCCTCAACCCGTTCATCTGGGATCGCCCGCTCGATGACCCGTCAAAGATCGTCGGGATGGAGGCGTTCGCCAACCACGTCGCGCTGACACTGAAGGGGCAGACGAACGTCGCGCTGTTCGGGCCTCGCGATACGGGCAAGACGACGTTCACGAACCAGCTGGCGGTGGAGCTGGAAAAGAGCCACGGCGAGGGAGCGCCGGCTTTCGATGTCGTCAAGGTCAACCTGCAGCGCGTGGTGAGCATCCCGGGGTTCATCGGCTGCGTCCACGACGCGATGATTGGCCACCCTGTCAAGCACCTGCGGCGGGCGGCCCTGCGACAGATCGGGGCGCTGGAAAAGGAGATCGGCTTCGACATCAAGGTCGTCAAGGGGTCGGTGAAGAGCGCTGCGGTGACCCCTGCCCAGGATGCCGAGACGCTACATGCGGAGTTGGTGGCGCTGCGCTCGCTATCGGGTCACCTCGTCGTCGTCTTCGATGAGTTCCAGCGTTTGAGGCACTGCCCGGGGGATCCGCTCGCAATCATCCGCTCGGCGCTCATGAGCTCGGGCGCGAATCATGTGTCTCTGCTGTTCACCGGGTCGATCCGCAACGCCCTGGAGATGATGCTCGAGGATTCCGGCCAGCCGATCTTCGGCGAGGCCGCGCAGATGCAGCTGCCGGCGATCGACCGTGTGGACTTCATCGAGTATCTCGATTTCCAGTTCCAGGAGACGGGCAAGCCGGCGGACGACGATGCGCTCAACTACCTGCTCGCCGCCACGGGAGGCCATCCTCGCAGCACGCAGCAGCTTGCCTGGGAGTGCTGGACGAGCACGCTCGCGGGCGAGCGGGTGACGCTGGGCACAGTGGCTGACGCCTACGACCGGCTCGTGCAGACGATCGAGCGATCGGAGTACGCGTCGGTGCTCAATGTCCTCATGAGCGGCGACGAGGCCGAGGCGAACGAGGTGCGAGCGCTCCAGCTGCTCGCCGATCGCGGCGGCGAGCACGTAACGAGCCGGGGCCTCGTTGCGCGGTACGGGTTCTCGAGCCACTCGCGCGTGCCCACGTCGCTCGCGCGGCTGCGGCGGCGCGGCCTGGTCGACCAGCGAGAGGGCGCCTGGTACATCGTCGACCCGCTGTTCGCGGAGTGGCTGCGGCGAGCGTCGCCGCTCGCGGATCGCCCGGCCCTGGAGAGACTGCGCGAGGACTAGGGTTGTACCGGGCAGCCGGTACTAACTTGGACCTAGTATGCGGTACCGAGCACTGCTCAGGCCCGGTGCCCGCATGGCATTGACTGGCGCGAGCCAGATCCAGACTCTTACGGAAGGGGGGAGATTCGAACTCCCGAGACGGGGGATACCCGCCTGCCGGTTTTCAAGACCGGTGCATTCAACCGCTCTGCCACCCTTCCCTGGCGGGGCAGGCTAAGGCTAGCGGCCTCAACCGTGTGTCGCGGCCGCGGCCAGGTCGGCCGATCCTCCCCGGGTCAGCGCGAGCGGGTCGACGACTCGGTCATACAGCTCCTCGCTGACGCCGTTGGCCAGCGCGGCTTCCTTCAGCGTCAGCCCCTTGTCGATCGCGTAGTGGGCGATGACCGACGCCTTGTCGTAGCCGATGATCGGCGAGAGCGCCGTCACCATCATCACCGAGCGCTCGATGTTCTCCTTCAGCCGCGGCTCGTTGAGCTCGGCTCCTTCCACCATGAACTCCCGCAGGTGGTCGCACATGTCGGCCATGATCCGCGCCGAGTGCAGGTAGTTGTCGATCAGGATCGGGCGGAAGGCGTTGAGCTCGAAGTTGCCCTCGGCTCCACCGAGCGTCACGGCCGCGTCGGAGGCGATGATCTGGATGCACACCATCAGCATCGCCTCCGCCTGCGTCGGGTTGACCTTGCCGGGCATGATGGAGGAGCCCGGCTCGTTGGCGGGCAGCAGCAGCTCGTGGATGCCGGTGCGCGGACCCGACCCGAGCCAGCGCAGGTCGTTGGCGATCTTGAACAGGGTCACCGCCGCCGCCTTCAGCCCTGCGTGCGCTCGCACGATCCGGTCGAGCGTGCCCTGTGCGGCGAACTTGTTCGTGGCCGTCTCGAAGGGCTGGCCGGTCATCGACGCGATCTCCGCGGCGACCTCCTGGCCGAAGCCGACGGGCGCGTTCAGCCCTGTGCCGACGGCCGTTCCTCCCATCGCCAGCTTGAGCAGCCCGCGCGTGGCGTGCTCGAGCTCTGCGATCGCGTCGCTGAGCGCGCTCACGTAGCCCGACCACTCCTGGCCGACCGTCAACGGCGTCGCGTCCTCGAGGTGCGTGCGACCGATCTTGACCACGTCGCTCCATCTCCTGGCGCGCCGCTCGAACGCGTCGCGCAGCCTTCGCAGCGCCGGAATCGTCCGCTCGAGCGTCATCGCGTGAGCGGCGATGTGCATGGCCGTCGGGAACGTGTCGTTGCTCGACTGGCCCATGTTGACGTGATCGTTGGGGTGCACGGGCTGCTGTGAGCCGAGCGTCCCGCCGACCAGCTGGATGCAGCGGTTGGAGATCACCTCGTTGACGTTCATGTTCGACTGCGTCCCCGAGCCCGTCTGCCACACGTACAGCGGGAAGTCCTCGTCGAGCTCGCCGGCGATCACCTCGTCGCAGACACGTTCGATCAGCCCGCCCTTCCACTCGGGCATCCGGCCGGCGCGCGTGTTGACCGCGGCCGCCGCCTTCTTCACATAGCCGTAGGCGTGGTAGACCTCCTTCGGCATCCGGTCGTCGCCGATGTTGAAGTGCTCGAGGCTGCGCTGGGTCTGCGCGCCCCAGTAGCGATCGGCGGGGACCTCGACCTCGCCGAGGCTGTCGAGCTCGCGCCTGGTGCCGGTAGCGTGCAGGCCGATCGGCAGCTCGAGGATCTCCGGCGCCGCCTCGGTGCTCACGGTGGTCATTGTCTTTCGGTGCAGGGCGACACGAGCAGGTCGGGGTTGGCCTGCTCGATGGGGACGTTGCGCGGCCCGAGGATCGTGGCGCCGCGCCCGTTTGCGATCGGCTGAGGAAGCTCGGTCATGGCGCCACCAGCGGCGAGTAGGCGGCCTGCCACATCGCGTCCTGCACGGCCTGGACGGGATCGGTCAGGTGCGCGTCAGCGACACCGTCCTCGTGCGCCTGTTCGGCGACGGCGACGGCGACGGTCGCCGAGACCGATCGAAGGTTCTCGACCTCCGGCAGCACGCCGGCGCCGGGACGGCTGACGTCCACGAGTCGGGCGATCGCCTCGGCGGCCGCGAGCAGCATCCCGTCGGTCACGTGGCGTGCGCGCGCGACGATCGTCCCCAGGCCGATGCCCGGGTAGACGAGCGCGTTGTTGGCCTGGCCGATGGCGTAGTCGACGCCCTTGTAGGGGACCGGCGCCCACGGAGTGCCGGTGCCCACGAGCCCGCGGCCGTCGGTCCACTTGATCACGTCAGCCGGCACCGCCTCGATCCGCTCCGTGGGATTGGACAGCGGGAAGATCAACGGCCGCTGCACGTGCTTTGCCATCTCGCGCACGATCTCTTCGGTGAACGCGCCGCCGACCGTGGAGGTGCCGACGATGATCGTCGGCTGGACGTTGGCGACGACGTCGTACAGCGAGACCGGGCCGTCGGTTGAAGACGCCTTCCATCCCGACAGCTGGGCGCGCGGCTGGGCGTAGGGCTGCTGGAAGTCGCGCAGGTCGCCCATGTCGTCGATCAACAGGCCCTGCTTGTCGACCGCGTAGAAGCGCCGCGTGGCCTCCTGCTCGTCGAGCCCGTCGGCGACCATCACCACGCGGATCTGGTCGGCGATGCCGATGCCGGCGGTGCCGGAGCCGAAGATCACCACGCGCTGGTCGCGCGCCCTGGTGCCGGCGATGCGCATGCCCGCGAGCACCGCCGCGAGCGTGATCGCGCCGGTCCCCTGGACGTCGTCGTTGAAGATCCGCGCCTTCTCGCGGTGCTCGGTCAGGATCCGCCGCGCGTTGGATGGCCCGAAGTCCTCGAAGTGCAGCAGCGCGTCGGGGAACATCTTCGAGGCGGTGGCGACGTACGCGTCGATCAGCTCGTCGTAGCGCTTTCCGCGCACCCGGCTGTGGCGGTTGCCGACGTACAGCGGGTCGTTCAGCAGCGACTCGCGGTCGGTGCCCGCGTCGAGCATCACGGGGATCACCCTGTCGGGGTGGATGCCGGCGGCTGCCGTGTAGACGGCCAGCTTGCCGATCGAGATGTCCATGCCGTTGGCGCCCCAGTCGCCGATCCCGAGGATCTCCTCCGCGTCGGTCGCCACGAGCAGGTCGACCTCGTCGGCCGCGAGCCCGTAGTTGAGGAACGCCGTCTCGATCCCGCCGGGGTCGTCGACCGACAGGTAGACCCCGTCCGGGCGCTGGTACTGGTGGCTGAAGCGCTCGATCGCCTGCGCCACGACCGGGTCGTAGACGACCGGCAGCATCTCGGTGAGGTGATCCTCCAGGAGCTTGAAGTAGAGGACCTCGTTGCGGTCGTGCAGGGCGGCGAGGAACTCGTTCTTGGCGAGGTCCGTGGGCTGGGCGCGGTACTGCTCGTAGGAGCGCCGGGCCTGCTGCTCGAGCGACATCACCGTCGCCGGCAGCAGCCCCGCCAGCCCCAGCGCCTCCCGTTCGGCGGTCGTGAACGCCGTGCCGCGATTGAAGCGAGGATCGCGCAGCAGCGCCTCGCCATGCGGGATCCTCGTCGTCTTCTTGGTGGTTGTCGTGCTCATCGCTGCTCTGCTCCTTGTCTTGGTCGATCTCGAACGTGAGCGCTGATCAGGTGCCCAGGTGGCGGCGGATGAACGCGATCGCCTGGGCTGTCGCGCCGCGCGCGCCGTGGGTGTTGCGCGTGGCGTCCAGCATCATGAAGTCGTGGATCATGCCGCCGTAGCGGGTGGCCTCCACATCCACGCCGGCCGCGCGGAGCCTGCGCGCATACGCCTCGCCCTCGTCGCGGAGCACTTCGGCCTCGCCGTTGATCACCAGCGCGGGAGGCAGGCCGCGCAGGTCCTCGAGCGCCGCCTTCAGCGGCGAGGCGAGGATCGACTCCCGCTCGTCGGGGTCGACCGAGTACTGGTCCCAGAACCATTCCATCATGTCCAGCCGCAGGTGATATCCCTCGGCGAACTGCAGGTAGGACGGGGTGTCGAATTCGCAGTCGGTCACCGGGTAGATCAGCGCCTGCGCGAGGAACTTCGGACCGCCGCGCTGCTTCGCCATCAGCGCCAGGACCGCCGCCATGTTGCCGCCGCAGGAATCGCCGGCGACCACCATCCGTGAGGGGTCGAGGCCGTGCCCGGCCCCGTCGGAGACGATCCACTCGGCCGCGGCAAACGATTCCTCGTTGGCCTGCGGGAATCTCGCCTCCGGGGAGCGAACGTAGTGCGGGAACACGACCGCGGCGCTGGCGCCCACGGCGAGCTCGCGGACGAGGCGATCGTGCGTGGTCGGGTCCCCGAACACCCAACCGGCGCCGTGGGTGTAAAGGATCACGGGGAGCACCCCCGAGAGATGCGCGGGCTTCAGCAGCCGCACCTGCACCTGGCCGCTGGGGCCCCCTGAGATCGTGAGGTCCTCGATCGTCACATCCGGACGCGCGGCGTGCGCTTCGGTCTGGACCTGGTCGAGGACTTCGCGGCCCTTCTCGGGGCCGAGCTCCGTCAGAAACGGAGGTTTCGAGACAGCATCGGCGAACGCCTGGGCGTCCGGCTCGAGCGTGACGGCGGCGGACTGCACATCGACTGACATCTTGGGCTGCTCTCCTTGAGTTCGGTGAGCGCGGGCTCGATCCGAGCACCGCGTCACGGGGTGATCGGTGGCGATGGTGCGATGGTGAACACCCCGCGACGCGTTGTCTTCTGTCAAATGACTTGCGCGCGCTCAGTCGGCTGCGAGACCGCGGCCGTCGAGGCCCGGACGCGTGCAGATTCGACGGCTACGCCGCGCCGCGGTCGCTGGAGAGCGCGCGATTGAGCTGGTTGCGCGAGCTGATGTCGAGCTTGGTGAAGACCTTGCCCAGGTGGTACTGAACGGTCCGGGGGCTGATGAACAGACGAGCGCCGATGTCGGGATTGGACAGGCCCTCTGCTGCCAGGCGCGCGATCTGCGCCTCCTGGGCGGTGAGCTCGTCGCGAGTTTGCGCCTTGCGCCTGTGCACCGTCTCCCCGGTGGCCAGGAGCTCGCGCCGCGCGCGCTCGGCGAACGCTTCGGCGCCGATCGAGGAGAGCATCTCATGTGCCGCGCGCAGTTGGGTCCTGGCGTCGGCGCGCCGCCTCTGCCGGCGCAGCCATTCTCCGTACACGAGCCGCGCGCGCGTGGGCCACCGTCCCGCGATGCGCCGATCGTCCAGATGGATCTCGTCGAGGCGGCCGTCCGCAGCGTACGCGCCGAGCAGGCAGAAGCCCACGCCGCGGCGCTACGCGATGCAGGCGTCGCCGAGCTCTCGCCGCGCCTGGCGCTGCTGGCGGGCGCGTCCGCCGCGATCGCGGCGTCCGACGAGGGCGCGCGCGAGCGCTTCGAGCAGGCGCTGGCCGTCCCGGAAGCAGAGCGCTGGCCGTTCGATCTGGCGCGCGTGCAGCTGCTCTTCGGCGAGCGCCTGCGCCGTACGCGCGCCGTCGCCCAATCGCGGGGCTATCTCCACGCCGCGCTGGAGACGTTCGAATGGCTCGGGGCAGCTCCGTGGGCGCAGCGTGCGGCGGGCGAGCTGCGCGCCAGCGGCGAGACCAGACGGCGAGCCGACGAGCGGGACCGGGACGCGCTCACGCCCCAGGAGTACAGCGTCGCTCGTCTCGCGGCCTGCGGGCTGACGAACAAGCAGATCGGCGAGCGCCTCTTCCTCTCGCACCGGACCGTCGGCTTCCACCTGCACCGCGTCTTTCCCAAGCTCGGCATCTGCTCGCGGGCAGCGCTTCGCGACGCGCTCGCGTCGCTGCTGCCGCACGCGCTGCCGCTCGACGCGCGCCCGCCTGACAGCCCGGCGGCGCGACAGGCCGAGGACCGGTCATTTGACAGAAGACGCCCCGACCCGCTCGGGTCAAGATCGGATTGTGAGTCCACTTCGAAGTTGGGAGTGGCGTAGTACGGCCGGCCGCAGATGGTCCACTGTCAACCAAAGGAGCTTTTGATGTCACACCACCTCGATACGCCACTGGCTCGCCAGAATGGCCAGCTCTACATCGACGACCTGTACGTGTACGAGGCGAACGGCGGCACCGTGTTCGCGATGGACGTCAACTCGACGATCACCGGCCCGGACATCACGCCCGGCTTCAGCCACGAGGCACGCTACGAGCTCAAGGTTCATTTTGACGGAGCCGAATACGAGGCCCTGACCTACCGCGTGTCCTTCGGCGAGCCGGACGCCGACGGTCGCCAGTCCCTGCAGCTGCACGTGCTCACGGATGAGGACGCGCGCCAGGACACGGCAGCCGGCGAGCTCGTCCTGGAGGGATTCACAGGCGAGGCGGTCGAGACCGGCGGCCTGCGGATCTGGGCGGGGCGCGTGGCCGACCCCTTCTACATCGACCTGTCGCTGCTCGAAAAAGTCAACGGCGCCGTCCGCAACGGGACCGTTCTGGACCTGTCGGACTGGGACCCCGCAAAGGCGCAGAACAGCTTCGACGGCACGTCCGTCGAGACGATCGTCCTCGAGATCTCCCACCAGCACCCGAGGCTGCGCCCCGGCCAGCGGATCGGCGTGTGGTGCGTCACGCGCCTTGCGACCGACGCGGGCGGCTGGCGGCAGATCAACCGCGCTGGGCACCCTATGATCTGGCCGATCTTCTGGCCGGACGACGTCAGGTTCACCAACCCGGCGAACACCAGGCACCCGTCCGAGGATCGCGACGCCGTTGGCCAGCAGATGGCGCAGCTGATCGCGGCCGCCGTCGCCGCCAGCGGCACATCCGCCGACCCGCAGAGCTACGGCGAAGCCGTCTCGCGCATGCTGTTCCCCGACGTGCTGTCCTATGTGGTGGGCACGCCGGCGACGTACGGCTTCGCGGGCTTCAACGGCCGCACGCTGGCCGACAACGCGCCCGAGGCGATGCTGTCGCTCGTCACGTGCGCGGCCGTGCCCGGCGGCTTGAAGCCCTCCGTGGCGTCTGGCTACCGGAGCGAGGAGTTCCCGTACGTTGTGCCGACGCGGACGCTCGTGGCGGGTCGGAGTTGAGAGGCCTTGGTTACATCGTGCAGGTCGTCAGGGCGCTCAGCCCGATGGAGCGCCGGCGCGCCGGCCTGATGCTCGCGACGATCGCGATCCTGCACGTCGTCGGCTTCGGCGTGTTCATCGCGTTTGTGGTCCCGTCGCACTACAAGGGACTGGGGATCGGCGTCGCGGGCCTGGCCTACTCGCTGGGTCTGCGCCATGCCTTCGACGCGGATCACATCTCTGCGATCGACAACACGACGCGCAAGCTGATGAACGAAGGCAAGCGGCCGCTGAGCATCGGCTACTGGTTCTCGCTGGGGCACTCGACGATCGTGATCGCGATCGGTGTCGGGATCGTCGTCGCGGAGAAGGCCGTCTACGGCGCGGTCTCGAACAACAACTCCAACCTCGAGCAGTTTGGCGGGATCTTCGGCACGATCGTCTCGGCGACGTTTCTGTACCTGATCGCGTTGCTGAACGTGGTGATTCTGGCCGGCATCTTCCGCGTGTTTCGCTCGATGCGCCAGGGCAACTACGACGAGGCCGAGCTCGAGCGCCAGCTCGAGAACCGCGGGCTGATGTACCGCTTCTTCGGCAGGTGGATGAAGACGATCGACAGGGAATGGCAGATGTACCCGGTCGGCGTCGTGTTCGGCATGGGCTTCGACACGGCGACTGAGGTAGCGCTCCTGGCGACGACCGCGCTGCTCGCCACGCAGCACCTCCCGTTCTACGCGATCCTCTGTCTGCCGATCCTGTTCACGGCCGGGATGTGCCTGATGGACACGATCGACGGGATCTTCATGAACTTCGCGTACTCGTGGGCGTTCTTCAACCCGGTGCGCAAGGTCTACTACAACCTCGCGATCACCGGGCTGTCCGTGGCGATCTGCTTCTTCATCGGCACGATCGAGGTGCTCGGCCTGCTGCCGGTCGAGCTTGGCGGCCTGCACGGCGGCTTCTGGCACTACATGGAAGTCTTCGACATCAACAAGGCCGGCTTCGTGATCGTCGGCATGTTCGTCCTCTGCTGGGCGGGCGCGCTCGCGTTCTGGAAGTACGGCCGCGTCGAAGAGCGGTGGGGCGCGAGGCTCGAGCAGGGGGGCGCGGCGCTCGCCGAGAGCTCGCATTCCATGTTGGAATAAGTGGAGCGAAGGTCTACTGGCGTGGCGGCTTCGCGGCGCCGATCATCAGGTCATGAGCACGGTGGAGCTTCACCCGACTCCAGGCGGCGTGGCCAAGCCGACGCTCGTGGCGAGCGCGCGCATCCGCGGCGAGATGTCGCCGCTGACTCACCTGGTTGCCAGCCTCGGTCCCAACTGGTTCGCCTCGGTGATGGGCACCGGCATCCTCGCCATCGCCGCTGTGCTGCTGCCCGTGAGGCTTGCGGGTCTGCGCACCGCCGCGCTCGTCGTATGGGTGCTCGCCGCCCTGATGCTGGGCGTGCTCGTGATCGCAACCGGGCTTCAGTGGGCGCGTCACGCCGATCGGGCGCGCTCACACGCGCTCAACCCGGCGATGGCGCCCTTCTACGGGGCGCCGGCGATGGCGCTGCTGACGGTCGGCGCCGGCGCTCTGCTCGTGGGACGGCAGCTGATCGGGCTGCATGCCGCGGTCGTGGCCGACAGCGGACTGTGGGGAGCCGGCACGCTCCTCGGTCTGCTCAGCAGCTTCGCGATTCCCTACCTGATGTTCACTCGCCATCGCCTCGAGCAAAGGGAGACGCTGGGAAGCTGGCTGATGCCGGTCGTACCGCCGATGGTCTCCGCGGCCACCGGCGCCGCGCTGGTCGCGCATCTGCCGGCCGGGCAGGCGCGGCTGACGCTGCTGCTCGCCTGCTATGCGATGTTCGGTCTGAGCCTGATCGCCTCGCTGATCATCATCGCGCTCGTGTGGGCCCGGCTTCTGTACCACGGGCCGGGCGCGGCCGAGACGGTGCCCACGCTGTGGATCGTGCTGGGGCCGCTGGGGCAGTCGATCACCGCCGCCAACCTGCTTGCGGTGGCCGCGCCACACGCCATCGGGCGCCCGTATTCGGGCGCACTGGAGGCGATGGGGGTCCTCTACGGCGCCCCCGTGTGGGGTTTCGCGGTCCTCTGGCTCTCGCTCGCGGCGGCGATCACGCTGCGCGCGGCACGCGGCGGGCTCCCGTTCACCCCCGCCTGGTGGAGCTTCATCTTCCCGATCGGAACCCTCGTGACGGGCACCTCGGAGCTCGCGCTGCACACCCACCTGGTTGCCCTCACGGCGATGGCGGTCGCGCTGTACGCCGTCCTGGCGCTCGCGTGGGCGACCGTGGCGGGCCGCACGCTACGGGCGATGCGGCTCGCGCGCCTGCGGGCGAGGGTTGTCTGACCAGGGCCTCAGTGGCCGGCGCGCGCGGCCGCGCGGGGAGCGATGGTCCGCTCCAGCCAGCGCCAGAACGCGCGCGCGGGGCCCTGAAGCGCGGGGCGCGCACGGCGTACCGCGCGCAACGAGCGGTGCAACTCGACTCCGGAGACAGGCAGGGAGGCCAGCGCGCCGGCGGCGACCTCCGCTGCGACGACGCGCTCGGAGAGCAGCGCGAACCCGCCGGCGAGCACGGCGCGCTTGAGGCCTTCCGTGCTTGAGAGCTCGAGCGCCGGCTGAAGCTGCACACCGGCCTGCGCGAGCGTGGCATCCACCACGGCGCGCGTTCCCGAGCCCGCCTCGCGCGCCAGGAACGCCTCGCGCGTCAGGTCGCTGACGGCGACGGCGCGCCGCCGTGCCCAGGGATGGTCCGCCGCGACGACCACCCCGAGCTCGTCGTGGGCGACGATGAGCTCGCGCAGCCCACGCATGTTCTCCGCCGGCCCCTCCACGAAGCCGACCTCCGCCGCGCCATCGCGAACGGCGCGGACCACCTCCTCGGAGTTGGTGATCGCGGCGGACACGCGGCACGGCGGCGCGCTCGCGCGAAAGGACGCGAGCCACTCGGGCAGGAGCGTCTCGCCGATCGTGCGGCTGGCGTGGATGCGCAGCAACGGCGCGTCGTCCGGCAATCTGACGGCCGTCTCGGCTCGCTCGAGCGTTGCGAGCGCCTCGCGCGCGAGCGGGTAGAGAACCTTGCCCGCGGCTGTCGGGCGCACGCCATATGCGCCGCGTTCCAGCAGCGCGCGGCCTACCCGCCGCTCGAGCGCCTGCAGGCGCTTGGTCGCGGCCGACTGCGTCAGATCCAGCGCGTCGGCGGCGCCCTGCACGGTGCCGCTCTCGACGGCCGTCACGAACGCGGCCAGGTCGCGACCGGGCAAGGGGTCACCGAGAGACATTCCTCGACGGAATGTTATGCCCCGAGGACGACTGGCGGGAGGCCGCCTGTGCGCCGACCATGGACTGCATCGACACGGCACACAAGGAGATGATCATGCCCACCGCCCCCCTCGCCCGCACCGCGCCTCTCGGCCGCCGGCACCGGGCAACGGCCGCACCGGCGCGGCGCCGATCCGCCCCGCCGATCCGCCGACGCCGTCCGGCCACCGGCGTCGGGTTGCTGATCGCGATCGGAGCCGGCGTGCTGGGCGTCTTCGCGGTCGTCGCCGCGACGGCCCCCCTCGGCGTGCTCGGCGCGGCCGCCGCGTTCCTGACGACGATTCTGGCGCTGGCGGCGATTCTCACCGAGGCTTTCCGCCTTCTGGGCAATGAATCCAATGAGTGATGATCGTGGCGCCGGCATCGCTCCTCTGGGTCGCGCCGGCCTCGGCTCCACGCGGCGGGGCGCGCAGGCTCTAAACTGGCTGCCCGACCTCAGGGAGAGGTGGCCGAGTGGCTGAAGGCACTCGCCTGCTAAGCGAGTATGGGGATCAAACTCCATCGCGGGTTCGAATCCCGCCCTCTCCGTTTTCGCCGACTACCCGGGCGTAGCTCGAAATCTCTACGCCAGCCAGATCGGCACCACGGACTATCATCGGACTCGCCATGACCGCGAAGGAGCAGCTTCTGCAAGAGGTCCCTGGCTGGAGCGAGCGCGACGCCGAGATCGCGCTCGAGGCTGTTCAGCGTGAGCACGCCGGCGACAGCACCGACGAGTGGGGCGACATCTCCAGGCTTCATGAGGTTGCGTTCGGAGCGACGATGCAGAGACTCGCCGAGGAGGAGCGCGCAGCCGGACACGAGCCGTGGTGAGACGCGGCGAGGTTTGGTGGGCGGAGCATCCTGAATGGGGCCGTCGGCCCGCCCTCGTGATGACCCGCGAAGAGGCAGTCAATGGCCTCAGCGAGGTCTTTGTTGTGCTCGCCACCACGCGCATCCGTGGCATACCTACCGAGGTGGAGCTTGGACATGAGGATGGCATGCCCCGCGACTGCGTCCTGAACGCCGATCACACGGACACGGTCGCCAAGGGTTACTTGGTCGAGCGAATCACGACGCTCTCCCCCGAGAAGGTGGCTGCTGTCTGCAGCGCGCTGAGCGCCGCGACAGGCTGCGCTCCCCCGGCACATATCGGGCCTTGAGGCGCCTCAGCGACCAAATCGCTCCTCGTGAAGCTGCCAGATCAGAGGCCACCGAGATTTCGAGGACTTTCCCGCCATCCCCGTTTTCGCAGGTTTTCGGCTTGGTAAGGCCCAAAGGGCGAGCGTTCGATCAGGCCGGGATGCGTGCTCTCGCCAGTTTCGAGGTGAGGTGTCCGGGGCGATCGTCCGAGCTTGCCCTTCTTCCCGTGGTGAGCGGCGTAATACCGAGCGGGTTGGTGGTTTCTCGACGATGCCGACGAGCGGTGGGGCGGACAGGATTTCGATATGCGGACGATGATCGTGATCGTGGCTGTGGTCGTGGCGTCGGTCGCGGGTCCTGCCTCGGCCCTGGCTGGCTGGTCGACGTCATCGATCCCGGTCAGGCATGTTGCCGCCGACACGGCGGTGGACGCTCGCGGTGACGCGGCGGCGGCGTGGGCGTCGTTCGTGGCGCCGTCGACGCCGTCTGCTCTCCGGACGGTTGACCTCGCGGTGCGGCTGGCGGATGGCAGGATGATCAGGCGCACCGTGTGGTCGAGCCGGCGGGCCGAAGCGATTCCAGCCTCGGTGGTGCTGGGCGATGGGGAAGTCACCGTTGCATGGCTTGCTTACACGCCGCGCAAGGACGCCGCGGTGTGGGCGGCCTACGGGCCGCTCGTCGGGCGCTGGGCGCCGGCGCGCATGATCGGCCATTGGCACGACGCGGATCTCCCGGCGATCAGGTACCCGCGTCTTGCCGTGGCGCCCGATGGCGAAGTGCTGCTCGCGTGGGATGAGAGCAGCTCACCGATTGATGGCCCGGCCGTGGCGTGGCGCGCGCCCGGGCATGGGTTCGGGGTGCCGCGGCCTTTGATCGGCTCGGTGAAGGTCCCGCTCAGCATCCCACACGAGCTCGGCCCGATCCCGGAGTTCGACGCGCACGGGGCCGCGTACATCTCGGGTCCGTGTGACGGGATCGTGTTCACCGCGCCATCGCATCGTCACCGCTTCGAAGGCCCGGTCGTGGTGGCGCCGCCTCCCGCGGCGGGCTTCACGCTATCGCTCGCCGGTGCAGGCATCGGCCTGGCCGCCTGGGTGCACGGCGTCTGCACGACCACGCCGTCAGGAACGAACATGACCGGACCGCTGCTCGCGAGCGTGTTGCGCATGGGCGCGTTTGGTAAGCCTCAGGCGCTCACGAGTACCCAGATTCAAGCTGGCCGCAGCAAGGCGGTGGCGGTCCCCGCAGGCGGCGGCACGGTGAGTTGGGATGCCTATGTCGCTTCATCGGGGAGCCTGGCCTTCACGACCTTCAGCGTCCAAGTTGACGCCGACGGCGCGCTGGGTCCCCTCCAGTCTGGACAGCAGATCCCCGGCGGGCTCGTTCCCGTCGCCATCGACGGTGGTGGCGACGAGGTCCTTGCGCTCGACCCATCTGCCCAGGGTCGAGTGGTCGTGCGCCCTGTCAGCGGTGGACCGGACCAGCCCGCCCCGTCGCCCTACGGAGGGGTCCTCGCGACCGCTGCGCCCATGGGTCGCGCCGTCGCCCTCGCTTGGAGCACGAAGCTTCCCGGCGGCGGATCCGCGCTGGAGTTGTCGGTCTGGCGTCCTTGACGGAGAACAGCCGGGAAGACGCCCCGGCCCTCGCGTGGCCCGCTAGCCAGCTACGGACGATCTACGTCCACACCGCCGTCGCTTGCTCGTCGCCTAATCGCCTCCGTGGCTCGCCGACGTGTCTGCCGCCAGCCGGCTCCAACAGCAGCCGCACCAAAGTCTCAAGCTGGGCGTGACGGTTTGCAACGCGTCCCGGACTCCCCGTTTTCGTTGCGCATTCGATGGCTGTTCGAACTCATCACTGGTGCACAGGAGACGCTCTATGCAAGCAAGGAGCAACGGCACCGCGGACAGCTCGTAGCGATGTAGAGGCGTGTGCCTGAACGGCGAGGATCGTAAAGCCAGGTCCGAGCAACGTTCGCATGTCGTCGGGATCCGAGGTCGCGATTGCGTCGCGTCGACGACGCACGCCGACCGCTACGCACGCGTCGATCGTTCCGCTTCCTGGGGTACGTCGGCGCAGGCTGCCTGCGGTACGGGCAAGCCGCTCATCGACAGTCTCGATCGAGGATGCTTTGAGGAGGCGAGCGACTCGCGCGTCTCTGGCGTCGCCGCGCCAGACCTCGGCAAGCACGATCGCCGGAATCGTAGGCACGAGACCGCGGGCGTACGCCACCGCCAGGATCTCGCGGACGCGCTCATCTCCGCGCTCGTAGGCGATGAGTGCACCGGCGTCGAGAGTCAGGCCGGCCACTCGGCAGCGACCTGAGTCTTGACGTTCGCAGGGATCGCTCCGAGCTCGGCCTCGTCCGCGGCAAGCAGCTCTCGGCCGCGAGCGATCTGCAGCTCGTGTAGGACTGCGGCGTTCACGAATGCCGACAGGCTCCCACCAGACTGCGCGAGACGCTGCTCGGCCTCGTTCAACACCGACTCCTCGAAAGAGATCGAGCGCTTTTGACTAGCCATACGAGCGATCCTACCACGGTAGGATCGCTCGAAAAGCAGGTCGCGGCCGCTCTGGCCCGGCTCATAGATCCCCTTCGGCGCGTTGGTAGTGTCCCCACGGGTCGCGCTTGGGCGGGACTGGGAGCCCTTTGATGAGATCGTCGAGCGTGGTATCGAGCACATGCGCCACGAGGTGCAGCGTCGTCAGGCGGGGATCGACCTTCCCGTGCTCGATCTTGCCTATCTCCGTGCGGTGTAGTCCGGCGAGGTCAGCCAGACGTTCCTGGGAGAGTTGCGGCCTGACTGCCTTCCGCAGCGTGCGTACGTTCTGCCCGAGAGCCTTGCGGTAGTTCGTAAGGTCGGCCTCGTACGCATCAGCTGGATCTCTGCCCATGAGCGCACTCTTGCGAGTGGGCGTTGGATGTCCCACAGATGTCCAGGTGGCACAAAGCTATATCCCACATAACTATCTGCAGCCACTCGCCTTCGAGGTGCGCCGCGGCTCACGCCATCTCGTCGACCCCGTGTTTGTGGTCCGCGGCCTGCTCGGCATACCGTCGCGCGGTGACGCGAGCGGGCAGCCGCTGTCCCACCGCGTCGAGGCCGGTGCCCGGCTGCGCCTGCGCGCCCTGGACCCGGGCGTGCGCTTCGACCGAGCGCACCCGCGCGAGCGCGGCGAGCGCGTCCTCGCGCGAGCCGTGCAGATCGAGCGCGTCGGCGACCCCGACGATGTCGAAGATCCGCAGCACCCGCGCGTTGTCGTCGGCGCAGACCACGCGCAGCGACCCGCCGCCGGTCTCGCGCAGCCGCGCGACCGCACTGACGAGCACGCCGATGGCGGTCGAGTCGATGAACGTCACCTCGGAGAGGTCGAGCACGAGGTGCCGGGCGCCGCCGTCGATGTGAGCGAGGATCCGCGCTCTGAGCCGCGGGCTGGCCCCGTAGTCGAGCTCGCCGCCGACGACGATCAGGGCAAGGTCGTCGGGGGCGAGGCCATCGGCGCCGGGGTGCAGGTCCCCGACGGGCACGTCCTCGCTGATGGAGAAAAAGCTCATCGGCTCCTCGCACGGTCGCGTGAGACAGAATCCCTTTCCTCCACTGTTTCGAGCATACGAAACCACGGCTGTAGGCAGCCGCGGCAAAGTCAACGCAATGACGGCGCCTCAGTCGCCGGCCAGCATGCCGCGCACGGCCTCCTGAAACGCGCCGGTGGTGAAGCACTGCGGCTCGGCGAGCTCCTCCATGGCGAGCGTGCTCTCCCAGGTGCCGTCGGCGGCGGCGCGCAGCGGCGGCTTGGTCATGGCGAGCGCGTGCGGGGGCAGCGCGCAGATGCGCGTGCACCAGGCGTCGGCGGCGTCGAGCAGCTGCTCGTGGGCGACGACTTCGTGCACGAGCCCGAGCTCGAGCGCGCGCTGCGCGTCGAGCTGCTGGCCGCCGGCGTAGTAGGCGAACGCGCCCTGGTAGCCGAGCAGCCGCGTGATCGCCCATGAGGTGCCGACCTCGGGCAGCAGCCCGAGGCGCCCGAACGCGGGGACGATGCGCGCGCGCTCGGAGGCGATCGCGAGGTCGCAGGTGAGCGCCCACGCGAGGCCGACGCCGGCGGCGGGGCCGTTGATGGCGGCGATGAAGGCGACGTCGCTGCGCGCGATCAGCCTGACGATGGCGCCGAACTCGTAGCGGATCCAGCGCCAGATGTCGGTGGCGCCCTCGGGCGCGGCCAGGGCGGTGGGCGTGCCGGCCATCATCCGCAGGTCGCCGCCCGCGGAGAAGCCGGGATCGGCGCCGGTGAGCACGATCGCGCGGATCGCGCGAACGTCATGGGGGCCTCCTCGATGGTCTGCCGCGCGCCGTCGGCGAGCATGCGCCGCCCACGGTAAACGCTCGCCATACGCCGGGGTGGGCAAAGGGGGGCGAGGAGTAGCATGGCCGGCGACGGTGCCCTGGATGGACGGCCACGAAACGACTCTCCGAAAGGCAGCCATGGGAATCGCAGACAGACTGAAGGACCTGAAGACGAAGGCCGTGGACGCGACCGCCGAGCGCAGCGACAAGATCCACGAAGCGGTGGAGAAGGTCGCGACCGTCGCGGACGAGCGCACGGGCGGCAAGTACCACGAGCGGATCCAGAACGCGAGCGCGAAGGCGGGCGGCCTCGTCGACGGCCTCAAGGACTCCGATCAGGATGCCTCGGCGCAGAGCGGGGACGCGGCGCCCGGGGACACACAGGCCGCGCCGGCCGAGGCCGCGCAGAGCGCGCCGCCGCCGGCGGACGCAGGCTCCGCGCCGGCGGCGTAGGGAGCCCGCGCGGCCCTGCGCGCACTCCAGCTCAGCCGGACGCCCCTCAGCCGGCGAGCGCGGCGCGCAGCACGCCGCCCATCTCGGCGACCGCCTCGCGCGGGCCGGTGCCGCCGACGAGCATGTGCATGAAGCCGTGGATGTAGCCGTCGTGGCGGCGCGCGATCGTGCGCACGCCGGCGGCGCGCAGCCGTGCGGCGTACGCCTCGCCCTCGTCGCGCAGCGGATCGAAGCCGGCGGTGACGACGAGCGCGGGCGCTGTGCCGGCGAGGTCGGCCGCGAGCAGCGGCGATGCGCGCGGGTCGCGCCGGTCGCCGTCGGGGCCGAGCAGCTGCTCCTCGTACCAGTCCATGCTCTCCTTGGTCAGGAGGAAGCCCTCGGCGAAGGTGAGGCGCGACTGCGCGACGTCGACGAGGTCGGTGACGGGATAGATCAGCAGCTGGAAGGCGGGCACGGGACCGCCGCCGGCGGCGGCCTGCTGCGCGGTGACGGCGGCGAGGTGTCCGCCGGCGCTGTCGCCGGCGACGGCGATCCGCGCGGGATCGGCTCCCAGCCGCTCGGCGTTCGCGACGGTGTCGCGGAAGGCGGCGAGCGCGTCGTCGAGGGGCGCGGGGAAGCGGTGCTCGGGCGCGAGGCGGTAGTCGACGCTCAGCACGCGCGCGCCGGACGTCCTCGCGAGCAGGCGGCAGGGCTGGTCGTGGGTATCGAGGTCGCCGACCACCCAGCCGCCGCCGTGGTAGTAGACGATCAGCGGCCCGGCGGTACCGTCGCGCGCCTGCACCGGCAGATACATGCGGGCGCGCAGCGGCCCTTCGGCGCCGGCGACGTGCGTCTCGTGCACGCCCGCGATCTCGATCGGCGGCCCGGCGACGACCTGCACGGAGCGACGCAGTTCCTCGCGCGCGGCGGCGGGCGTTCGGCTCGCGGCGGGCGGCGGCGGGTTGCGCTCGGCGAGCTTCAGCAGGACCTGCGTGTCGAGGTCGAGCTCCAGTCCGTCGCGGCGGACGGGCGCGCCGGCGATGCGGCGCTTGACGCTCGGCGGCAGCGCGCCGATCGCGCGCGCGGCCACGCTCTCGAGCCGGGCGGGGAGCTCGGTTGGCATAGTTGGATGCTCTCAGAATGACGGGACCGCCGGGTGCGCGCACGGCGCGATCGGCTCGAATCCGCGCCGGACCTCGGTTTGAGCCTAAGATCTGCACCTGTGTCCAGGTGTCGATTTTTCGACGCCGAGCGGGTACGATTGCGCGATGGGGATGGCTTGCTCTGGGGAGGGGCGGCAGTCGGCGCGACGGCGGATGCGGACCGCGGGGGCGGTGCTCGCATCCGCCGCGCTGGCCGTGGGCGTCGGCGCGAGCGCGTCCGCCGCAAGCGCGTCCGTCGCGCCCGAATACCGCGTGGAGCATGTTTGCGGCGCGAGCAGCCCGGGCGCCGCTGCGTGCACGGCGCTACGCCTGGTTTCGTCGTCGCTCACGAGCGCGGAGCTCCAGGCGAACGCCGCCAGGCAGGTCGCGGCCGGCGCGGACCCGGCGCGGGAAAACAAAAACCCATTCCCCGGCTACCTGACCCCGCAGGATCTGCACGCGGCGTACTCGCTGCCGGACGAAACTGCCGCCTCCGCGACGCAGACGATCGCGGTGGTCGACGCGTATGACGATCCGACCGCGGAAGCCGACCTGAAGGTCTACGACGAACAGTTCGGCCTGCCGGCGTGCACGAGCGCGAACGGCTGCCTTCGCAAGGTCAACGAGGAGGGGCAGTCGAGCCCGCTGCCGCCCAAGAGCGGGGAATGGGCGGGTGAGATCTCGATCGACGTGCAGATGGCGCACGCCGTCTGCCAGGGCTGTCGCGTGCTGCTCGTGGAGGCCAAGTCCCCGGAACTCACCGATCTCGGCGCGGGGGTCAACGCGGCGGTGGCGCTGGGGGCGTCGGAGATCAGCAACTCCTACACCGCGCCCGAGGAATCCTCGATCGCGAGCTTCTACGCCGAACTGAACGCCAGCTACTACGACCACCCGGGGGTCGTCGTGACCGCCGCCGCCGGCGACTGCGGCTATCTGAACGAGGCGTGTGGCGGGGAAGCGGGCGCCGCGAACTTCCCGGCCGACTCGCCGGAGGTGGTCGGCGTTGGCGGTACGAGCCTCACCGAGGAAAAGGAAGTGTGGAATAGCACGGTGTGGGACGAAGGCGGCAGCGGCTGCAGCGAGATCTTCGCGGCGCCCGCGTGGCAGAGCGCCGTGCCCGACTTCGCGGACACCGGCTGCGGGGCCGAGCGCTCGGTCGCGGACGTGGCGGCGATCGGCAATCCGAACACCGGGGTCGACGTGTACGACAGCACGCCGGAAGGCACCGGGCAGCCGACCGGCTGGACGGTGTTCGGCGGCACGTCGGTCGCATCGCCGATCGTCGCCGCCGAGTGGGGCCTCGCCGGCGGCTCGCACGGGGTTGCCGTCCCTGCCGCCACGCTGTACTCGCACCTCGGCGACGCGAGCGATCTCTACGACGTCGTCTCCGGCAGCAACGGCTCGTGCGGCGTCGCCATCTCCTGCCAGGCGGCCGTCGGCTACGACGGTCCCACGGGCGTGGGCAGCCCGATCGGCCTGGGCGCGTTCTCCGAAGCGGGCAGCCCGGAAGACATCACGCCGCCGTCGATCTCGGGGATCGCCGAACAGGCGCGGACGCTGAACGCGACGGCGGGCTCGTGGACGAACAGCCCCACGTCGACAGTCGATCAGTGGGAGCGGTGCAACGCCTCAGGCGCGCACTGCGCGGCGATCGAAGGCGCCACCGGCGAGAGCTACACGCTCACGGCGGGCGACGTCGGCGCGACCATCCGCGTGCAGGAAACCGCCGCCAACGCCGACGGCGCCGGGGCGCCGGCGGACTCGGCGCCGACCGCCGTCGTCGCTTCCGACGTGCCCAAGCTCACCGGCTTCACGCCGGGCTCGGGGATCACCGGCAGCGCGGTCACGATCGAAGGCGCCGCACTGGGTGGGGTCACGCGGGTCGAATTCGGGGCGCTCGCGGCGAAGTTCACCGTGCTGTCCTCCACGCGGGTCGAAGCGATCGTGCCCGACGGCGCGGGCAAGGGGAAGATCTCGCTGACGACGCCCGTGGCGACGGTGACGAGCAAGACCAAGTTCACGCCGACCTTCTCCGTGACCGAAGTGACGCCGGCCAGCGGCGCTCCGGGCACCGACGTCACGATCAAGGGCGTCGGCTTCAACGCCAGCTCGAGCGTCAGCTTCGACGGCGTCGCCGCGACCATCAAGTCCGTGTCCGCGAAGAAGCTCAAGGTGAAGGTGCCCGCCGGCGCCGGCGCCGGCCCGATCGCCGTCACGAACACCTCCGCGCCGACCGGCACGGTCTTCAGCGCAAGCAGCTTCACCCCCTGAACGCCACGCGCCCCGCCGTTTGGGTTAAGGTTGTTCACTCGAACGGTTGAGAACGCGCGGGACACGCGCATGAGGAAGGAGCCCAGATGGCGCGCATCGTGCTTGACGAGACGGAGATCGAGGTCGCGGAGGACGTGGAGGAAATCCTCAACAGGATCGTCAACTCGCGCGACGGGCTGCGCCGCGGCAGCGGCGCGATCGTCGCACCGGCTGGCTGGGTGATCGCGACCGCATCGAGCGGCGGCGAGGAGATCTACCTCCAGGTCGCGCGCATCGCCTACGTGCGCGAGGACTAGCGCGCGCCACACGCACGCGTCGGCGCAGCACGAGCTCGGCGGCGCGGTCCGGCGCGGCGTCTAGGGCGTATCGGGCGCGGCGACGGCGAAGACGATGTGGCGGCGGGCGAGGCTGAGGTACGCGTGCAGCTCGATCGGGCCGCCGTCGAGCGGCGCGACGGTGACGTCGGTGAGCGTGATGAAATCGCGCTCGGAGGCGTTGAGCACGTCGGAGACGCGGCTGCGGTAGCCGTCGCGCGCAAGCGTGAGCACGCCCTCGATGCGGTGTCGCTCGGTCTCGATCCTGACGCGCTCGGTGCGGTGATCGATGCCCGGCGGATCGCCCTCGCCGAAGGTGTCGTCCACGTTCATACCCCCATTATCGGGGCCCGACTGGTTTCGCGGCTCGGCGGGTCCACGGCCCGATGGGGGCGGGGTGGGAGACATGCGGGCTCAACGGGTCACCAGATAGCTGCGCGTGAGCGTGCTGCGCAGCCCGGTGGGGCCGGCGGCGACGATCGTGACGCTCGCGAGCATGCCCCGATGGCGGCCGAGCTCGGCGCGCAGCCGGCGCAGCGCGCTCGCCCCGACGAGCAGTCGCACGTGCCCGGCGACGGCGGGCGGGAGACCGCGCGCGACGGCGACCAGGGCGACCGCGCCGTGGCGGCCACGCGCGGCCAGCGTGCCCGTGACGAGGATCGTGCAGCCCCGCTGGCAGCTGACCTCCAGCGCCAGCGCGCGCCGCGCGAGCACGCCGGCCGTTCGCGGCACGCTCACGCGCAGCGCAGGCGCGACGTTCAGCGGCGGCGGCCAGCTGCCGGGCGCAAGGCAGCCGCTCGCGTGGGGGGCGACGGGGTCGAAGCGCTCCACGCGGTTGTTGTTGGTGTCCGCGACGTACACGTCGCCGTTGCAATCCACGGCGATCGCGGTCGGCTGGGAGAGCTCGCCGGGGGCGGTTCCCCGCAGTCCCCATCTGGCGAGGAAGCGGCCGTCGGCTTCGAACACCTCGACGCGGTTGTCTTCGCTGTCGACGACGTACACGTCGCCCGCCGCGTCGACGGCGATGCCCGTGGGCGCGCGAAAGCGACCGTTGGCCGTGCCCTTCGAGCCCCATTCGCCGATCGCGCCGCCGGCGGGCGAGAGCTCGACGACGCGGTCGTTGCCGGTGTCGGCGACGTACACGTTTCCGGAGGGGGCGACGGCGAGCGCGTCGGGGTGGTCGAACGCGCCCGGACCGCTGCCGGGGGCGCCATCGCCGGCGCCCGCTCCCCACCTCGCCTGCAGCGAGCCTTCCGGGCCGTACACGAGCACGCGGTTGTGGTCGGTGTCGGCGACGTATGTCTGGCCCGTCGCGGGGGAGACGGCGACGGCGCCCGCGCCGGCGAGTTCCGCGCCGCCGAGCTCGCCCGGGCCGCCGATTTCGCCGAGGAACGTGCCGTCGCCCCACACGTGCACGATCCTCTGGTTGCCGGGGTCGGCGGCGTACACCGATCCGCGCGGGTCGACGGCGATGCCCGCCGGCGAGGCGAAGCCGGCGGCGTGCCCGCCCGCCCCCGTCCACTGTTCGAGGTAGGCGTCGCCGCCCGGCGCGAACGCCTCGATGCGATCGTCGACGGTGTCGGCCACGAGCAGTCGCCCGGTGGGGTCGATCGCGAGGCCGCGCGGCGCGGTCAGCTGCCCCGGCCCGCGCCCGGAGGCGCCGAACGTTCGCAGGTAGTCGCCGCTGGAGTCGAACACCTCGATGCGGTCGTTGGCGGTGTCCGTCACGTACGTGTCGCCGGCGGGGTCGCTGGCGAGGGCGCGCGGAAACTCCAGCTCGCCGGGTTTGGAGCCGGCGCCGCCCCACGCGCCGTCGAACGCCAGCTGCGGCGTCAGCTTGACGACGCGGTCGTTGCTGTCGTCGGCGACGTACACGTCGCCCGCGGCGTCGAGCGCGACGCCGTACGGGTAGCCGAACTGGCCCGGCCCGTCGCCCTGCGAGCCGGCTTCGGCTTCGAACGCGCCTTCGGGGCTGAATTTCTCGACGCGGTGGTTGTCGTCGTCGGAGACGATCACCTCGCTTTCGCTGGCCGCCACCGCGCGCGGGTAGGAGAACTGGCCGGGGCCGTTGCCGCGCGTGCCCCACGCGGTCGCTTCTGCGCCTTCCAGGTTGAAGCGCTCGATGCGGTCGTTGCCGGAGTCGGCGACATACACATGGTCGCCCGAGACCGCGATGCCGCCGCCGGGCGGCTGGCTGGGGCTCTGCGAGGAGCCGAAGTCGAACTCCCCGAGTTCGCTGCCGCCGTGCCCCCACGCGGTGATGAATTCGCCGTTCGGACCGAACTTCTCGACGCGGTTGTGGCTGGAGTCGACGACGTACACGTCGCCGGCCGCGTCGACCGCCAGCCCGCCGATCGGGCCGAACTGGCCGTGCCCGCCTCCGTATGAGCCCCACTGCGTCTCGAACGCGCCGGCGGCGGTGAACTTCTGCACCACGTAGCCGAGCTGGTCGGCGACGTACACGTCGCCGGTCGTGTCGACGGCCACCGCCTCGGGGAAGCGCAGCACGCCTTCCGCGCGCTGCCCGATCACCTGCACGCTCGTGTACGGGCAGGCGCCGGCGCCGGACCCGGGGCAGGCTTCGGCGGATGCGGTCGCGGCGCTCGCCGCGATGCCGGCGCACACGAGCGCAGGCGCGAGCAACGTGCGACGGCGGAAACGCGTCATTGCCTGCTCACAACACGCGTGGGCTGCAGGAGGTGTGGTCGGCGGCTACTGCGCGACGCCCTCGGGCTCGCGCGCGGGCAGCCCCGCGCGGCCGGCGGGGAGCGCCACGATGCGCCCGTTGGCGTGGCTGGGGCGATTGCGCTCCTCGCGCACGATGTACAGCGGGCGGTGCTTGACCTCGTCGTAGATGCGCCCGACGTACTCGCCGATGACGCCGAGCGCGATCAGCTGGATGCCGCCCAGCAGCAGGATCGCGATCGTGATCGAGCCGAAGCCCGGCAGGTAGGAGCCGACGATGCGCAGGCCGATGACCACGGGGATCGCGATGAACGCGACACTCGCCGAGAGCAGTCCCACATAGGTGGCCAGCTGCAGCGGCAGATGCGAGAAGGAGGCGATCGCGTCGAGCGAGAAGCGCAGCATCTTGCGCAGCGTGTACTTGGTCTCGCCGGCGTGGCGCGCGTCGCGCTGGTAGGGGACGGCGGTCTGGTTGAAACCGACCCAGACGGTCATGCCGCGCAGGAAGCGCGAGCGCTCGGTCATCGCCAGCAGCGCGTTCAGCGCGCGGCGGTCGAGCAGGCGAAAGTCGCCCGAGTTGGGCTCGAGGTCGACCTGCGCGAGCTTGTCGAACAGCTTGTAGAACCACGACGCGGTCGCGAGCTTGAAAGCGGTCTCGCCCTCGCGCTGCTTGCGCACCGCGTAGACGACGTCCGCGCCCTGGCTCCACTGGGCGATCATCTCGGGGATCAGCTCGGGCGGGTCCTGCAGATCGGCGTCGATCATCGCGACGACGTCGCCGACCGCGTGCTCCAGCCCGGCCGTCAGCGCGGCCTGGTGGCCGAAGTTGCGCGACAGGTGCACGACGCGCACGCGAGGGTCGTTCGCGGCCATGCGGTCGAGCAGCTCGGGCGTGCGATCGGAGCTGCCGTCGTTGACGAGCACGAGCTCGAACTCGTAGTCGGCGACCGCCGCGCTCGCACGCGCCACGAACTCCTCGACGAGCTCCTCCTCGTCGTAGACCGGCGCGACCACACTGAGCAGGGCGGGGGTGCGAAGTTGTGTATCCGACATGGTGGGGGCCTTTCGGGCGGCGCCGGTGAGCTCGCCGCCTCGAATCTCATCCTCGACGAGCTGCTTAAGCCGCCGCTCAATTTATCGTTCATCCTGTGTGCGGATGACCTCCGAGCGCGCCGACACCCAGATATCGCCCACAAGCGTAGCGCGCCTGCGGGCTGGAGTGAGTGCGCCGGTGCTCGTCCAGTTCATCAAGTTCGGCATCGTCGGCGTCTCCAACACGCTGCTCACGCTCGTCGTGTACACCGTGCTGCTGAAGGTGTTCGGCGTCTGGTACCTGGCGGCGTCGGCGATCGGGTTCGCGGTGGGCGCCACCAACGGCTTCCTGCTCAACCGTCGCTGGACCTTCCGCGAGCACATCGGCGACGCGCTCACGCCGGTGCGCTGGGGGATCGTGCAGACCGGCGGGCTCGGCATCAACGAGGGGCTGCTGTACCTGTTCGTCCACGACGCGCAGCTCGACAAGCTCCTCGCCCAGGTGTGCGCGACCGCCGTCGTCACCGTCACCACGTTCTTCGTCAACCGCGCCTGGACCTTCCGCGTGCATACGCCGGTGCCCGCCGACGTGCCTGCTCCCTAGCGGAAGACGGCCATCAAAGATAGCCCTGCGGGGATGCGCGCGCCGCGGGCGATCAGCGCGGCCTCGAGCGCGAGCGGGCGCTCGAGCAGCCAGTTGACGGGCCCCGGCGGCACCCACAGGTCGAGGCTCGACTCGGTCGTCTTGCCCCTGTTGACGCGGTCGAGCACGCGCAGGACGATCGCCACGGGCAGCAGCAGCGAGTTGAAGTAGGTCGTGCGCACCTGCTTCCAGCCCGCCTGCTCGGCGACGCGCTGCAGCGAGCGGCGCGTGTAGCGGCGGTGGTGTTCGTTGATCTCATCGTGGTGGCTCCACAGCCACTGATACGCGGGCACGGTGAGGAGCAGCGTGCCGCCCGGCGCGAGCACCCGACGCAGCTCGCACAGGGCGGCGAGGTCGTCCTCGAGGTGCTCGATCACGTCCAGGCTCACCGCGAAGTCGAAGCTGTCGTCGGGGAACGGCATCTCCAGCACAGAGCCGGCGACGACCTCGCCCACGTCGCGCTTGCGCGCGAGCGCGACGCTTTCGTCGGACAGCTCGATACCGGTCGCCGTGCCCAGGCGCGCGAGCTCGAGCATGTTGCGCCCGCTGCCGCAGCCCGCGTCGAGGATGCGTGCGGACGCCGGCAGCCCGAGCCGTGCGATCGCTCCCTCCAGCACTGTTCGCCGTCCCCGATACCACCAGTGCACGTCCTCCACCTGGTGCGTCTGGCGCTCGTAGTCCTTATTCATCTCCGCGCATCTTTTCCTAAAGCCCGCCGTCCGCGCGGCGCGCCCCCACCGGCGAGCTGCTCACGGGCTCTTCCCAGCCGTGCGAATCGAGTACTCGATCGCTCCCGCTTCGCCCTGCCAGGCAGCCACCGCGCGGTCGTTGTCCGGGTCGAACGCGACGCTCGCGTCGCCGACGGGCGCCGGGGGCGCGACCTGTTCGGGGTCGCCGAACGCGGTTCGCTGCGGGTAGGCGTCGAACCCCTGCGCCGCGAACAGCGCCTGGCGCTGCATGTCGGGCAGGCCGGCGGCGGTCGGCTCCGGCTCGCTCCACAGCACGAGCGCATCGTCCGCCGGGCCCGCGGCGAGGGCCGCGAGCAGCGCATCGGCGCCCGGCGCGGCGATCGTGCTCACGGCTCCCAGCCCGTTCAGGTCCACCGGGGCCGCGCGCACGACCCAGTGGCCGGCCGCGGAGCCGGCCCACGCGATCACCACGCTCTCCGAGCTCAGACGCACGAGGCTGGGGGACACGGCGGGGGAGGGCAGGCCGTCGGGATCGTGGAAGCGCTCGAGCAGCTGTGGCGCGCCGAAGCGCACGCCGACGGCCGAGCGATCGAGGTAGACCGCGGTTTCCCCACCGCGCTGCTGTGTCCACGCGACGATCGCGCGCCGGTCGTCGCTCAGCACCGCCGCGATCCGCGGATGAAGGCCCGCCGGCGCAAGCCGCTGGAGCGAGCCCGGCGCGCCTCTCTGCGGCACCAGGCGGGCGTAGATCGCGCCGCCCTGCGCCCACACGGCCAGCGCTTCGCTGCGGTAGTCCATCGCGAGCGTCAGCGCCTGCACCGCGCCCTCGCCGGCGGTCGCCGTGGCGACGTTGCGGACGAAGCCGTGCGCGAAGTAGCGCTCCACGTGAACGTCGATCCCGACTGACGGCCCGGGCGCGGGGGGAGAGGCCAGCGCGACGTCGCCCAGGTACGCCGTCGCGAGCGCCATCGGCGCGCTCGCGCCTTCGCTGGGCGCCAGCGCTCGGAACGGGCCGCCGGCAGCGCCCTGGATCAGCAGCCCGTCCGCCGGCGCGCCCGGCGCGGAGCTGGCGATCACGAGCTGCCCGTGCGGTGCGCCGCTCGCCACCAGCGGCCCGCGCGGCGCGATCGGCCGGCCCGCGGCGGTGCGCGGTATCGCGCTCGCGCCGGGCACGTCGCCGGCGCCGATCGCCGCCGCGCGCGCGCCTTCGCCGCCGGGACAGCCGGAGGAGGCGCTCCACACGATCGCCCCCGGCCCGGTGGCCCGGCCCGGGCTGTCGCTCGGGAACACCACCCGCGCCGGCCCCTGCGCCGCGCATGTGCTCACGACAGCCGGCGCCGACCACGGCGTGAAGCCCGCCACGAGAGCGAGCACGGACGCGAGGCTCAAGAAGCGAGCGCCGAGCGCAGGAAGTCGACCGTGCGTCCCCACGCGAGCTGCGCGAGCTCCGGGTCGTGTGTTCCCAGGCGGTTGGTGTCGTTGACGAACGCGTGGCCCGCGCCCTCGTAGTAGTGGAACGTCGTGTCCACGCCCGCGTCTCGCAGCTCGGACTCGAGCTTGTTGGCGTCCTCCAGCGGGATGAATTCGTCGGCCGTCCCGAAGTGGCCGAGCACCGGGCCGTGGATGCGGCTGAAGTCCGGCTTGCCGTGGGGCATCACGTAGTAGAAGGTGACCGTCGCGGCGATGTTCGGGCACGTGGCCGCCGCCCAGATCGCCAGGCCGCCGCCGAGGCAGAAGCCGACCGCGCCCACGCCCGGGCCCTCGAAGCCCGGCTGGGAGGCGAGGTAGTCGGCCGCTCCGCACATCTCCTGCTCGACCTCGCCCATCGACAGCGCCATCATCTTCTGCTGCGCCTCGCTCGGCTGCGTGGTCGTCTCGCCCTTGTACAGGTCGGGGGCGAGCGCGTAGAAGCCCTCCGCGGCAAGGCGGTCGCACAGCGAGCGGATGTGCTCGTCCACGCCCCACCACTCCTGCAGGACGATCACGCCCGGGCCGTGCTCGCCGGCGGGCACGGCGAGGTAGCCGGCGGCGCTGCCGGCGCTGGTGGGGAACTCGATGTCGGGCATGGGCGTGGGCTCCTTGGGTCCGTGACTGGATCGGGCGGCGCAATACTCTCACGACATCGTGTCCGCAGGAAGAGGAGAGGCAACGCCATGGATGCCGTGAACCACCAGTTCCGACTCGCAGCGCGCCCGGTCGGCCTGCCCAAGCCGAGCGACTGGAGCTACGTCGAGGAGCCGGTGCGCGAGCCCGGCGACGGCGAGGTGCTCGTCAAGGCCCAGTACATCTCGCTCGACCCGGCGATGCGCGGCTGGATGAACGAGGGGCGCTCCTACATCCCGCCCGTGGGCATCGGCGAGGTGATGCGCGCGTTCGCCGCCGGCGAGGTGATCGCCTCCAACGACCCCGACGTGGCCGTCGGCCAGCACGTCGGCGGGCTGCTCGGCGTGCAGGAGTACGCCGTCGCCAACGGCAAAGGCGTCTTCAAGCTGGACACCGGCCTCGCGCCGCTGCCCGTGTATCTCGGCGCGCTCGGGATGCCCGGCGTGACCGCGTACTTCGGCCTGCTCGACATCGGCAAGCCCAAGGAGGGCGACACCGTCGTCGTCTCCGGAGCGGCGGGCGCCGTCGGCGGGCTCGTCGGCCAGATCGCCAAGCTCAAGGACTGCCGCGTCGTCGGCATCGCCGGCGGCCCCGAGAAGTGCCGCCACGTGGTCGAGGACCTCGGCTTCGACGCGGCGGTCGACTACAAGGCGCAAGATGTCCCCGCGGCGCTCGGCGAACAGTGCCCCAACGGCATCGATATCTATTTCGACAACGTCGGCGGGGACATCCTCGACGCCGCCCTCGCCCACCTCGCGCGCCACGCGCGTGTCGTCATCTGCGGGGCGATCTCCCAGTACAACAGCACCAGCGGATTCCACGGCCCGGCCAACTACATGTCGCTGCTCGTCAACCACGCGAGCATGACCGGCTTCACGATGGGCGACTACCTCGACCGCTACGGCGAGGCGGTGCAGGCGATGGCCGGCTGGCTGGCATCCGGCAAGCTCGTCTCGCGCGAGGAAATCGCCGCCGGCCTGGAGAACTTCCCGCAGGTGCTGCTGCGGCTGTTCCACGGCGAGAACACCGGCAAGCTAGTGCTCGAGGTCTGACGCGCCGCCCGCGGTTCTCGCTCACGAGCGGTGGACGAGGCCCCTGGGCGTGTCGTCGAGACCCACCGCCGAGCGGCCCTCGCCAAGGCGTTCGAGCATGCGCGTCTCGCGCGGCAGCAGGCCGAGCGCGAACGCGACGAACGCGAGCGTAGCCCACACCCACGCGCGCGAGCGCACCTCGCGCGCGCCTTCGCGGATCGACGTCCACACCCCCACGCGCTCTCCGCTCGCGTCGGTGGCGGGCGCCGCTCCCCGTTCGCGCGGGCGCACGCGCGAGAGGAACGCGGCGCTGATCAGGAACGTGGCAGCGTCCAGCGCGAACGCCCAGCCGGCGCCCGCGCCGAGCACGAGCGCCGTCGCCAGCGCCGGGCCGGCGAATTCGGCGACGTTGTTGGACATGCCCGTCACCGCCGTCGCCGGCTGGATGTCCGCCTCGGGGACCGTCTGCGGCAGCAGCCCGTTGGCGGCCGGGCGGAAGAACGCCTCGGCGCTGCGGAACAGCATCTCGATCACCACCAGCTGCCAGATAGCGACGGTGCTCGCGAAGATCAGCGCCGCGAGCAGCGCGTGCAGCGCGAAGCGCGCCAGATCGGTAACCACCATCACGCGGTGGCGCGGCAGGCGGTCGGCCCACACGCCGCCGAGGAGCAGGAACGCAACCAGCGGCAGCGCCTGCGCCGCCAGCACCAGCCCGAGATCGGTCGCGCTGCCGGTGCGCTCGATGATGAACAGCGCGAGCGCGACCAGCACGATGTTGTCGCCGATCACGCTCGCGGACTGCGCCAGCCACAGCAGGCGAAAGTCGCGGTGGCGCAGGACGCGCCGGATCTCCCCGAGGTTCGCCATTCACCTCCAGCTTGACGCAGGCCGTGCGCCGCAAGGCGTACCCTCCAGCGGATGAGCAGTGCGGTCAGCCAGGCGACGACGCGCGCGGGCCTCGCGCTGGACGCGGCGACGCTGTGCGAAGCCTTCCAGCTGACGGCCGAGACCCACGCCGAGCGGGTCGCGCTGCGCACCCCCGGCGGCGCCGTCGAGGTCACCTGGCGCGAGTACGCCGAGCGCGTGCGCAAGGTGGCCGCGGGCCTGGCCGCGCTGGGGGTCGCCCGCGGCGACACCGTCGCGATCATGCTCGCCAACCGCCCCGAGGCGGTGATCGTCGACACCGCCGCGATGCACCTGGGGGCGATCCCGTTCTCGATCTACAACACGTCCTCGTTCGAGCAGGCCGAGTACCTGTTCGCGCACGCGCAGTGCCGCGTGGTCGTGACCGAGAAGCAGTTCGCCGAGCTCGTGCTGGGAGTCGCCGAGGAGCTGGCGACGCTGGAGCACGTGTTCCTCGTCGACGGCGAGGCGGCGGGCGCGCGCACGCTCGCCGAGCTCGAATGCGGCGGGGGCGACGGCTTCGACCTCGAGTCCTCGTGGCGCCATGTGGGCGGCGAGGACGTCGCGACCTTGATCTACACGTCGGGCACGACCGGGCCGCCGAAGGCGGTCGAGCTCACGCACGACAACCTCCTCGCGGAGGCGCGCATGCTGGACCGCCTGTTCCCGGTGGAGCCGGCCGGGCGCGTGGTCTCCTTCCTGCCGATGGCGCACCTGGCCGATCGCTCCATCTCCCACTACGGGAGCCTCGTCTCGGGGGCGTGCGCGACGTTCGTCAGCGACATGCAGCAGGTGATGGCCGCCGTGATCGACGCGCGCCCGACGGTCTGGGGCGCGGTGCCCAGGATCTGGGAGAAGCTCAAGGCGGCGCTGGAAGCGGGGCTCGCAGCCGAGCCCGACGAGCAGCGGCGCGCGGCCGTCGCCGGCGCGCTGGAGCGGGCGCTCGCGCTCGTGCGCGCCGAGCAGGCCGGCGAGCCGGTGGCGAGCGAGCTGCGCGCCGCATGCGAGCGGGCCGACGCGGAGATCTTCTCCAAGCTGCGCGCCCAGATCGGCCTCGATCAGGCCAGCTCGCTGGTTTCGGGGGCGGCGCCGATCGCCGCGGAGGTGCTCGAGTTCTTCGCCGCGCTAGGGCTGCCGATCTGCGAGGTGTGGGGCATGTCCGAGACCTCGCTGATCGCCACCATCAACCCCCAGGACGCGATTCGCATCGGCACCGTCGGCGTGCCGCTCCCCGGGGTGGAGCTGTCGTTGGCGGACGACGGAGAGCTGCTCGTCCGCGGCCCGATCGTCATGCGCGGCTACCGCAACGACCCCGAGCGCACCGCCGAGGCGATCGACTCCGACGGCTGGATGCACACCGGCGACATCGCCGAGATCGACGCCGACGGCTACGTGCGCATCGTCGACCGCAAGAAGGAGCTGATCATCAACTCCGCCGGCAAGAACATGTCGCCCGCGAACATCGAGAACAAGCTCAAGGCGGCCTGCCCGCTGATCGGCAGCGCGATCGCGATCGGCGACCGCCGCCCGTACAACACCGCGCTGATCGTGCTCGACCCGGTCGCCGCCGCGAGCTTCGCCGCCGCGCACGGGCTCGCCGGTCAGACCGCCTCCGAGCTCGTCGCCGAGCCGGCGATCCAGGCCGAGGTACAGGCCGGCGTCGAGCGCGCCAACGCCAGCCTCAGCCGCGTCGAGCAGATCAAGCGGCACACGCTCCTCGCCGAGGAGTGGCAGCCGGGCGGCGAGGAGCTGACGCCCACGATGAAGCTCCGGCGCAAGCCGATCGCCGCCAAGTACGCCGCGGCGATCGACGCGATGTACGACGGTCGGTAGCAGCCCTCCCCTGCCGCCCCCTCAGCCAGTCACCGGCGGCGGGACGAAGCTCAGATTGCCGCCCGCGAGCGTGACTTCTTCCAGTTCGCCTTCCATTTTGCCGCCACTGAATTCCGCTTCGCCGGCGGAGTTGAGGTGCGACCCTTCGTATTTGCACGTCGGCGTCAGTTTGACGGTGGTGGTGACGCCTTTGAGTTCCCAGGCGATGTGCAGCCGTTCCCGGAATTCGCCGAATTTCTTCTCCTGGCCGCCTTCGAGTTTTTCCAGCAATGTCGAGTAGTGCGCCTCTTCGAAGGTTTTGTCTTCACCCTTCGTTTCGGCTATGGATGGCACCCATTGCGCAGGTATCGTGATTTCGCACGTGCTGTCGCTCGCTCCGAAGGTGACGCTCGTGGGGCCGAGTCGCAGCGAGCCGTTCGAGTGGAATTCCATGCCGAGCTTGAAGCTCGCGAAGACCGATTCCCTGAGGCCGTTGCCGGCGTTCCTCGTGGCGACGCATTTGGCGAACTTGACTTCCTGGAAGAACGTTTCCGATTCGCCGAGGACGACCGTGCCGTTCGAGCGCAGTTCCTTTTCGCATTCTTCGAACTTGTACGGTCCGAGCACCATTTCGCTGGCTTCCCCGATGCCCTTCGCGGTGCCGGCCACCGAGGCCCGGAACTTTCCGAACACCGGCTTTTCTTTCACAGCAAGCGCCGGAGACGCGAGCACGCCCCATGTCAGCACGCCCATGGCGAGGGCGAGCACCGCAGTTGTCCGTCTCATTCCGTGATCTCCTTGCGTTCGCGATGCGCAGGTACGGCAGAGATCGTGTCGGCGGCCGGCGCCGTCCCCCGTCGTGCGCCCACCCGCACACCTCTCCCGATCGACAGGCGGAAGATACCACGAGCACGGTCGCCGCTACCGTAGTCGCCCTCATCCGCTGCCTCCCTGCGTTGCTCGAGCTCCGGCCCGTGCGCGCGTACCCGAACACCGGCCAACTTCAACGATATGCACGTCACACGCTCTCGGAGCTCAGACAGCGCCGGCGCGGCCGCGATCGCCGCGGTTCCGGCGCTGGCGCCGATCGCGCTCGCCGCCGTGCTCAACACGTGGGCGCTCGGCCAGAACGGGTACGCCAACGTCTACTACTCGGCGGGGGTGAAGTCGATGCTGCTGTCGTGGCACAACTTCTTCTTCCTCGCCGCCGACCCCGCCGGCTTGGTGTCGATCGACAAGCCGCCGCTGGGGCTGTGGGTGCAGGCGGCGAGCGCGAAGCTGTTCGGCTTCGCGCCGCTGAGCCTGCTGCTGCCGCAGGCGCTGATGGGGGTCGCGGCGGTGGCGGCGTTGTACGCGATCATGCGCAAGCGCTATGGCACGCTCGCCGCCAGCGCCGGCGCGCTGACGCTCGCCGTGTTTCCCTCGTTCGTGGCGGTCTCGCGCGATAACAACGTCGACACGCTGCTGATCCTGTTGATGACGCTCGCGTGCGGCGCCGCGCTGCGCGCGATCGAGACCGGGCGACTGCGCACGCTGCTCGGCGCGGCGGTGCTCGTCGCGCTGGCGTTCAACACGAAGGCGCTCGCCGCCTATCTCGTCGTCCCCGGCATCGCCGCCGGCTATCTCTGCTGCGCTCCCGGCCCACCGCGCCGCCGCGCAGGCCACCTGCTGCTCGCCGGCGTGCTCTGCGGTGTGCTGTCGCTTGCATGGATGATCGCCGTCGACCTCACACCGGCCTCGCAGCGGCCGTTCGTGGGCAGCTCGACCGACAACTCCGAGCTCGGACTCACGTTCGGCTACAACGGCTTCGGGCGGGTCGGCGGCCAGAAAGGCGGTCCCGGTCGGTTCGCCAACCGGGAAGTGGTGCCCGAAGCCCGGTCGCCGACCACCGCCGAGGCCGGCGGCGCCGCGAAGGTGCGTCTGCCAACTCCCTCGCCCGCCGCGGCGCCGAAGGTCGCCGCCACGATCACCGCGGGACCGGTCGCGTTCGGCACCTCGCCCGGGCCGCTGCGCCTGTTCCTCAAGGGCTTCGGCGACCAGTGCGCCTGGCTGCTCGCGTTCGCCCTCATCGGCCTGGTCGCGGTCGCGCTCACGCGTCCCGCGCGCGGCGACCCGCGGCTCGCCGGACTGATCGTGTTCGGCGGCTTCCTGCTGTGCGAGGCCGGCTTCCTGAGCCTGTCGAAAGGCATCGTGCACCCCTACTACGTCTCCGCGCTCGGCCCGGGCGTCGCGGTGATGGTCGGCCTCGGACTCGCCGCGATGGTGGGCTCGGCGCGACGCTCCACGGTCGCGCTGATGCTCGCCGCCGTGCTGGTCACGGCGGTCGTGCAGATCCTGCTGCTGCACCGCGCTCACTATCTCGCCGTGTGGCAGCTGCTGCTCGTGCCGGCGGCGGCCGCGGCGGCGCTCGTCGTGGTCATCGCGCGCAGGCGAGCGCGCTATACACGCGCAAGCCTGGGCGCCGTGCTCACGGTCCTGCTCGTGGCCCCCACCGCGTATGCGGCGAGCACCTGGCGCAAGCCGGTGCAGGGCACGTTTCCGGCGGCCGGCCCGCGCGCCGTGGGCGGCAACGGCGGCGCCGAGCTGAGCCGGCCGCAGCTCGCCACCGCCGACATGCTCATGCGCTACCTGCTCGCGCATCGCGCGGACGGGCGCTTTCAACTGCTCACGCAAGCGTCCCTGACCGCCGACAGCCTGATCCTGCTCGGGCTGCGCGCGGCGGCGATCGGCGGCTACGGCGGGGTCGATCCCGCGCTCGACGGCCCGGGGCTCGGTCGCCTCGTGGCGTCCGGGCAGGCGCGCTACCTGCTGCTCGGCGGCAGCTACGCCTACCTCGGCGGCAACGCCGCCAGCCGTGCCGCCGCGCGCGTCTGCCCGCAGGTGCCGCTCGCCGCATGGGGCGGCGTGCTCGCACACGAAACCGAAGGCGTGTATCTCGTCGACTGCGCCGGGCGCGCCCGCCAGCTCGCCGAGCAGTGATGGCGCTTCCGGCAGCCCTATGAGCGCATGCGCGCCTGCGCCGGCAGGCTCGCGGTGCCCGTCGCGGTGCTCCGCCCGCGCGACAGCGCCGCCGCGGCGATCACCCCGCCGATCCCGCCGAACAGGTGCGCCTCCCACGAGATCCCCGTGTGCGGGACCAGGTCGTAGATCAGCGCACCGCCGAACAGGACCAGGACGACGACGCCGAGGCCGACCTCGACGAGCTTGCGATTGAACAGCCCGCGGCTGATCAGGTAGGTCGCGTAGCCGAAGACGACGCCGCTGGCGCCGACCGTCACGCTTCCCGCCGGCGCGGTGAGCCACGTGCCGGCCCCGCTCACGAGCGCCACGATCAGGCTCACGAGCAGCAGCCGCCCCGCCCCAGCGAGCGCGATCGCGCAGCCGAGGATCACGAACGGCACCGTGTTCGAGAGCAGGTGACCGAAGCTCGCGTGCAGGAACGGCGCGAACACGATGCCGTAGAGATGCGAGAAGCTGCGCGGCTCGATCCCGTCGCCGTCGAGCCGGTAGCTGTCGAGCGCGTTGACGATCTCGACCCCCCACAGGATCGCGACCAGCGCGCCGAGCGTCCTCAGCCCGTCGACCTGTGCCGCGTAGCGCTCACGGATTTGGTCCTTCACCTACCCGAGCATGGCAGCTCCGGCCGGTGGCGGCGACGGCTTCGCTTCGCGAGCGGCAGGTGTCTCGCGGAGCTCAGGGGGCCGGGCGGGTCCCCGGCGGCTCGCCGATCGTGGTGCTACCGACCAGCACCGGGGCTTCTTCTCCTTCCGCGCGCTGGTAGACGACTTCGATCGTGGCGGATCGTCTGGTCCAGTGAGTGGTGAACGGTGGGCGTCCGCAGGTACCGGAGAAGAGGGCGAAGCCGGAGAGCGACTGCGTCACCGTCGCGCCGCGTGCGACGTCGCGGCTCAGGGAGGTCCCGCTGTACCCGCGCGCACCGACGTCCCGGGGCCGCAGGCCGCGGACAGTGGTTTCGTCGCACGAGACGTCGGGGATCCGGATCGCGTAGTTCTCCCTCGCGCTGGTGACCGCGAGCGGCGCGGTGAAGCTGAGCTGCGCGCCGGTGATCAGCCGATGGCTGATCCGCAGCTGCACGTGCAGCGGCTCATGCAGGTCCGCTGGCGGTGTGTGGCCGCTGCGCGGAAAGTGCGGCCGCGAGCACGGGTGTGCCAGATGCCCGCTGACGCCGGGGGGCAGGACGGGGCCCCGCTCGCACAGCCTCCCGTCCAGGCGGTAGGTGATCGCGACGAGCGGTGCGGAGGGCGGCAGGTCGCCTTCGGTGCCAAGGCTTCCGTCCCCGACGCCCGCCTGCTGGTGCGGAGCGGTGCGTCGCACGATCAGGTAGGCGCCGAGCGGCGCGAGCACGGGCTCGGTGCGGACGCTCGAGCCCTCGCGGTAGTGGACGCTGACGGCGTCGCGCCCGAGGAGCCCGAAGGAGATGTCGCGCAGCGCGCTCCTGGGCTGCGCCCGTTCGTGCCCGTCCGCTGCGCCGGCGCTGCGGTCGACGCCCACGTGCTCGCCCACGATGACCTGGCCGGCGAGCTGGCAGCTGACGGTCTCGGTCGCGTCGTCCTCCGGACTGGGCGTTCCGACCCTGCTGGTTTCCGGCAGCACGTCCGCGGGGATCGGGTGAAAGCGACCGTCGTCGTGGAAGACGCCGTCGATCCCGAGCTCGCCGAGCTGCCCGTCCTGGACGCGACCGATCTGCTCGCAGACCAGGCCGCGGGTGGTGCGGACGATGCGCATGCCCCACGGCGGTCCGCCTTCGGGGTCGGGCACGCGCAGGGGCAGCAGCTGTGAGGCTCCTGGCGCGGGGACGCCCTCGCCGGCGCTCGGGTTCAGCGGGCCTTCGGGTCGAACCGGCGCTCCGGTGAGGATCACGCCGGTCGCGGCGAGCGCGATCGTGGTGGTCGCGAGCACGCAGCCGAGCGCGAGCACGAGCAGCCGCAGCCGGCGTCTCGAGCCGCGGGCGCCGAGCCGCGACCGCGACCGCGCGCCGCCGTCGTCGCCGGCCGGGAACCGGCGGCTGCTGTCCGCCAGCCTGCGCTCGGCGGCCTCCAGGAGGTCACGTTCCAGCTGTGGCAGGACGCTCATCGTTCACCAGCCAATCTCGCTCGTAGGGTGCGAAGCCCGCGACTGACCCGTTGCCGTACGACGGCCTCCGAGCAGTGCAGCTCCCCGGCTATCTCCGCGTAGTCGCGGTCCTGCACGACGCGCGCGTGGATCGCGTGGCGCTGCTCCGCGGGAAGGCCCGCGACCGCGACCGTCGCGCGATCCTCCTCGTGCGCCAGCCGCGCGATCGTCTCGCTCGCGTGATCGTCGAGGACCAGCCGCGGTAGACCGAGCCGCTCGCGCGCGGCCGACTCGACGCGACCCTCGCGATAGCTCGATCGCAGGACGTTGCGCGCGATCCCGAACAGCCACTGGTCGGCCCGGCCGCGCGCGGGGTCGTAGCTCGCGACGGACTCGAGCGCTCGCGCGAAGGTCTCCGCCGTGAGATCGGCCGCGAGCTCGGCCCGGCCGGTGGCCCGCATGAAGAACGCGAGGATCGGCCGCTCGAACAGCCGATAGAAGCCGGCGAACGCCTGGGGGTCGGAGCTCGCCGCGCCCAGCAGGGCCTGCTCATCGCGCCTGTCGTCTCGCATCGCCTACAGCTATTAGCGCGAGCCCGCGCTTTGTGACGCCTTAAAGCTGCAACGGCTTGCCGCTCGGCACGACGAGCACCGAGCCGCGCGAGGCGTCGAGCACCGTGCGCGCGGAGCCGCTGAGCGCGACCCGCCCGGTCGGCGCGCCCGGCTGCGAGCCGACGACGATCAGATCGGCGACCGGCGCGTCGTCGTCGACGACGCTCGCGCCGAGCTTGGCGACGAGCGCTTCGGCCGTCTGCTGCGCCGCGTCGTCGCCGTCCACGGGCGGCACGGCGATCGATGCGATCTTGGCGCCCGGATCGGCGCGCAGGCCCGCCGCGGCGACGCCGATCGCGCTCGCGCCGATCTCCAGCAGCCGCTGCGCCGAGGTCGGTGGTTCGGCATGTCCCGGCGGTGTGCGGTAGTCGGATCCGAACACGATCACCGACGCTCCCTCCGATGCCGCCAGCTCTTCCAGGCCCGCCCCGGTGGACGCGCCGAAGACGACGTGGCGCGGTATGTCGGGGTTGCCGAGCAGGGCGGCGCCGTGCTCGAGGCGGCGCTCGGCGTCGTGCTGGGCGAGCGCCTCGCGGCGCGGATCGAACTCGGGGGCGTGGCGGACGTAGGCGAGCGCGAGCTTGGACGCGTCACCCGCCAGCAGCATGCCGAGCGTCAGCGCGTCGTCGTCGTTGGCGGTACCGTCGTAGGAGATGATCACCTGGGCGCTCATACGAGCGTCAATGCTGCGCAAGCGCGCGGCCCGGCGCACTGGCCCAGTGGCCAAGAATCGACGCTCGCGGTTGTCCATTCGACCCATGGCAGCTTGGCGGGGAGTGCGGACCGCGCTCGACGCTGCGCGTGGGACCATATGAACGAGGAGAATATGGAGAGCTGTCGAGATGGCTCTGGGAGGAGGCCCGGTGCTGGTGGGAGGAGTGGATGACGGAGCGGACGTGACCGTTGCCGGCACGCGCGCGGGGACAGGGGCGGAGGAGCCCGCCAGCCAGCGCGAAGCCCGTGCGGCGGTTGCCACCGCCGGCGGCCTGTACCTCGTCGGCGCGCTGCTGTGCGCGACCGCCGCGCTGCTCCCGCACGTCAGCTCGCCGGCGGGGGTGACCGCGGTCGCGCTCGACGCGCTGGCGACCGGCGGCCTGCTGCTGCTGGCCGCCAGCCGTGGCTGGGGCGGCCTCGGGCTCGCGTGTCTCGCCGAGCTGTGGGGCGTGCTCGTGATCGCGGTGCTCTGTGCATCCAGCGGCGGTCCGGACAGCCCGTTCGCGCTGATCTACTTCTTCGCGCTCGGTCACGCGGCGGCCTTTCAGCCGCGCGGGCGCTTCGTCGGCGTGTCCGTCGCCGCGCTGGTCGCGTTCCTGGCGCCGCTCGCCTACGAACCGCACGTCTCGACGATGTTCTCGGCGGTGGCGTGCGTGGGGATCGTGCTGGCGCTGCTGACCTCGATGGTCGTCCATGCCGCGCTCAACCGCCTGCGCGAGCAGCGCCGGCGCATGGAACTGATGATCGCCGCGACGGCGGAGCTGGATCGCTCGCTCGACCCGGCGCAGACGCTGCGCACGATCGCGCACATGGCCGTGCCCGATCTGGCCGAGCTGTGCGTGATCGATCTGCTCGAGGAGGGCGGATCGATCGGCGGCACGGTCGCCGCCGCCGTCGACCCGGCGGTCGCGGCGGGCGTCGAGCGCATGCGTGCGGCCTTTCCGCTCGACATGCGCAGCGACCATCCGGTGGCTCAGGTGCTCGCCGGCGATGCGCCGCGCGTGCTGCTCGACCTGAGCGAAGACGGCGTGCTCGAGCGGGCCGCCCAGAGCGACGAGCACGCGCGCTTCATGCGCGAGGTCGGCTACACGCGCGCTGCGGTGTTCCCGATGATCGCCCGCGGGCGCACCCGCGGCGCCATCTCGTTCCTGCAGCTGCACGGCGACGCGAGCCACGACCCAAGCCTGCTGGCCGTCCTGGAGGACCTGGCCGGCCGCGCGGCGATGGCATTCGACAACGCCCGGCTGTATGCCGAGCGCGCGCAGGTCGCGCGCACGCTGCGGCGCAGCCTGATGCCGGCCGTGCTGCCCGTGATCCCCGGGCTCGACCTCGCCAGCTACTTCCGCCCGAGCGGCGCCGGCAGCGAGGTGGGCGGCGACTTCTACGACGTCTTCGGCGACCCGGAGAGCTGCTGGCTGATCGTCGGCGACGTGTGCGGCAAGGGGGCGGAGGCGGCCGCGCTCACCGCGTTCCTGCGCCACACCACGGCGGCGTACGCGCGGGAGGGCAAAGGTCCGGGTGAGGTGCTCGCGCAGGTCAACCGGGCGATGCTCGACCAGGACTTCGACGGGCGCTTTGCGACCGCGATCCTCGCCCACATCCGCGCGCGCGGATCACGCGCCGAGGTCGCGGTCGCGCTCGCCGGCCACCCCGCCGCGCTGATCACCCGGGCCGACGGCGAGGGCGCCAGCGAGCTGGGCGGCTCGGGCACGCTGCTGGGCGTGTTCGCCGACGCGGCGCTGGAGGAGGCGAGCACGATCCTCGAGCCGGGCGACTCGCTGGCGCTGTACACCGACGGGCTGTCGGAGGCGCATGCGCCGGCGCGCGTGGTCACGGTGCAGGAGATGCTCGAGCAGCTCGGGAAGACGCCGCCGGCATCCGCGACGGACGCGATCGACGCGCTGCTCGCGCTGATCGACCCCGACGACAACGTGCGCGACGACATCGCGATCCTCTCCGCGCGCGTGCGGTGAGCGCAGCGCCGGCGACGGCCTGCCCGTCGAGACCCCAGGGGAGCAGCTCGCGCTCGACTGTGCGCGCCCACCAGCCGGAGGAGCAGACGACGGCGTGCGCCAGCTTCATGCTCCCGGCAATCTAGTGTCCTGTTTGGTTGATTCGTTGGCAGTAGCGGCTGATGGCGTTGAGGATTTGCTCGGCGGTCTTGGTCCAGACGTAGGGGCGTGGGTTTTCGTTCCAGGTGTCGATCCATTGGCGGAT
>Ga0181521_10000034_pt1 | contig 139934 bp, 120 predicted proteins | sample PEATcosm2014_Bin_32_FD_119764 | JGI IMG/M metagenome (GOLD analysis project Ga0181521, IMG submission 119764) | Peatland microbial communities from MTU Mesocosm Facility, Houghton, MI, USA - PEATcosm2014_Bin02_60_metaG | ecosystem: Environmental > Terrestrial > Soil > Wetlands > Peat | place... | reverse complement strand
GGAACCTGCCGATGGAGTGCGCCGGAGTATTTCTGATCAGCACGGAGGGAGCGCTTTTTGGCCCTTCGAAGTACGGCCTGCTGCCCGAGCTTCTGCCGGAGCCGCGACTTTCTTGGGGCAACGGCATCATCGAATTCGGGACATTCCTTGCCGGTATCGGCGGCACGATAGCCGCTGGCTTTCTCGCGCAGCGCTACGCGGGACGGGAAGCGATCGCCGGTTTTATGCTCCTGGTCTGCACCTTGATTGGTCTAGTCACGAGCCTCGGAATCTCGCACGTGCCGCCGGCGAATCCCGCAAGACGCTTTCGCATGAATCCGGCCGGCGATCTTTGGGACCAACTGAAGGTTATTCGAGCGGACCGTGTTCTCGGATGGGCCGTCCTGGGTAACACATACCTCTTTTTCCTCGCCGTTTTTCTACAGACCGTACTTGTGATCTATGGCCATGACGTTCTGCGTATCGATGATGCGCACACCACCTACTTGCAGGCCTCGCTGGCGATTGGAATTGGTCTTGGCAGCGTGGCGGCAGGATACCTCTCCGGCGGAAAAATCGAATATGGGTTGATCCCGCTCGGCGCCGTGGGCATGACGGTCTTCGGGGCATTGCTCTACATCCCCGGTCACACGCTCGCGACCGTCGGAACGCACCTCGCATTGCTGGGATTCTTCGGCGGGCTGTTCGCCGTGCCACTCGGTGCGCTGATCCAGCACCGCCCCAGGCCGGAACAGAAGGGCGGAGTGATCGCGGCGGCGAATCTGTTGTCATTCATTGGAATCTTTCTCGCTTCCGGTGCCTATTATCTGTGCTCGAAGGGTCTGCACCAAACGCCGGCCGCAATGTTTCTCGACGGCGCGATTCTGACGCTCGTCACGACGGCGTATTCGATCTACCTGCTGCCGGATTCGCTTCTGCGATTCGTGCTGTGGGCGGCGACTCATTCGGTGTATCGCATCCGCGTAGAGGGCCGCGAGAACATTCCGGAGAGGGGCGGCGCGCTTTTCGTCTGCAACCACATGTCGTTCGTCGATGCCTGCCTGCTGATCGCCTCGACAGACCGGTCCATCCGCTTCCTGATGTACAAAGGCATCTACGATCTCTGGTACGTCAAGCCGTTCGCGAGGATTTTGCGGGCGATTCCGATTTCGTCCGAGCTGCGGCCGCGCGAAATGCTCCAGGCGCTTCGCACGGCGAGCGACGCGATTCGCGCGGGCGAAGTGGTTTGCATCTTCGCCGAAGGCCAGATCACGCGAATCGGCCAGATGCTTCCTTTTCGCCGCGGGATGGAGCGGATCATGAGGGGCGTGGACGCACCGATCGTTCCGGTGAACCTCGACGACGTCTGGGGGAGCATCTTCAGCTTCGACCGCGGGCGTTTCCTCTGGAAGTTCCCGCGCACGATTCCCTACCCCGTGACCGTGAGCTTCGGCAAGCCGATGCCGCCGACGGCGACGCCGTTCGAGGTGCGCCGGGCCGTGCAGGAGCTGCAAACCGAGGCTTACCGTCATCGCAAGAAACATCTCCGCACGCTGCACCGCTCGCTGGTCCGCACGGCGCACCGTCATCCGTTTCGTTTTGCGATGGGAGACAAGCGCCGCCCGCGGATGAAATGGGGCAGCACGCTGCTGAGCGCGATCTTTTTGGCGCGGCGTCTGCGCAGCACGTGGGCGGGACAAGAAATGGTCGGGATCCTCCTGCCGCCGTCGGTGCCGGGAGCGCTCGTCAATTTCGCGGCGACACTTTCCGGGAAGGTCCCCGTCAATTTGAACTACACAGTATCGGACGAGGCGTTGGCTTCGTGCGCCGCGCAGTGCAGGATCGAGACCGTGATAACCACGAAGCCTTTGCTCGATAGGATTCCTCTGAAGGTGCCTGGGAGAACGGTCCTGCTCGAAGAAGCGGCCGCCGGGCCGAGCCTGGGCGAAAAAATTGTCGCGCTGCTGATGTGGTTCCTGCCGGGCTGGTGGCTCGAGCGGGCGCTGAGCCGCGGAAAGGCGCGGAGGCTCGACGATCTCGCGACCATCATCTTTTCGAGCGGGAGCACGGGCGAGCCGAAAGGCGTGATGCTGACGAACTACAACATCGCCTCGAACATCGAGCAAATGGCCCAGACGTTCATGTTCGACAGAAAGGATTCGCTGCTGGGCGTGCTGCCATTCTTCCATTCGTTCGGCTTTACGGTCACGCTGTGGCTGCCGGCGGTACTCGGCATCGGCGCGGCGTATCACCCGAGCCCGCTGGACCTCTCCGCCATCAGCGAACTCGTCCGCGATTATCGATTGACGTTCCTGATGGCGACGCCGACGTTCTTGCAGGCGTATATGCGGCGCTGTTCGCCGGAGGATTTCGGCAGCCTGGAGTTCGTGCTCGTCGGCGCGGAGAAACTGCCGGAGCGGCTCGCGCTCGCCTTCGAAGACCGCTTCGGCATCAAGCCGCTGGAAGGATATGGCGCGACGGAGTGCTCGCCCGCAGTCGCCGTGAACACGCGGGACTTTCGCGCGCCGGGATTCCGGCAGGTGGGTGGAAAGCGCGGTCGCATCGGGCATCCTCTGCCGGGCGTCAGCATACGGATTGTGGATCCCGAGACCCACGAGCCCGTGCCGGTCGGCACGCCCGGCCTGCTGATCGTGCGCGGGCCCAACGTGATGCTCGGGTATCTCGGAAAGCCCGAGAAGACGGCGGAGGTGTTGCAGGAGGGCTGGTACATGACGGGCGACATCGCCACAGAAGATGAAGACGGCTTTCTCACGATCACGGACCGGCTGAGCCGGTTCAGCAAAATCGGCGGCGAAATGGTGCCGCACATCAAGATCGAAGAGCAGTTGCATGACATCGCGGGAGTGACCGAACAGAAGTTCGTCGTGACCGCCGTACCTGACGGAAAGAAAGGCGAGCGGCTCGTGGTGCTGCATCTACTCAAGGAGGAAGAGCTAAGGGTTGTGCTCGAAAAGCTGCCTGAAGCCGGTCTGCCGAACTTGTGGACGCCACGGCCGAACCAGTTCTTCATGGTCGAGGAGTTGCCGCACCTGGGTACCGGCAAGCTCGACCTGCGCCGCATTCGCGAGCTCGCGCTCGAATTCTCGCCCGCCGAGAAGGAAGCGTAGGGCGGCGGATTCTTCACCTTGGGGAATGAGTCGCATTTCAACCGTTCAGCGAAACCGTTCAGGGTCGAATCCGCGCCATTCAAAGGCCTTCACTTGTACAAATCGACTAATGACGCGTAAACTCCGCTATGCTGGAGGTTGTTCGGAATGAAGAGAATTGACAATCACAGTTCGTTGCCAGTGCAAGCGGCACTAACGCTGCGCCGGGATTGTCGCCGAACGGGCTTCGGTCTCGCCGAGTAGTCAACTCGCCGTAAATCTAACGCTTGCTGAGCAACCAAGCTTAAGTATCCAGACGCAGTACACGGGTCTGGGTGCCAAACCGTCCTTCCGGCTTCCTGAACGGCCTGGCCGAGGTATATCTGCATGAGCTTTGCCGCGTGACGCCGTAGTGCTAGCCAGTCGCGCGGCAGAATTCAGCCTCGGCCGGGGCGCTCGGGAAAATACGCGCCCCTAGAAAATTCCCAGCTTGATGTGCAGGAACTTTTTCGGGTTCTGGCGGAAATCGTTGATCATAAGGCGCAGATCACCCGAAAGTCCCGTCATATTGTCGTAGAACGCCGGATCGGTGAAGAACTTCCCCACCGTGCCCTGGTTGGAGTTCAGCTTGCCGGTGGCGTCGCGGACGTTCGCCGAAGCATCGCGTACATTAGCGTACAACGTGTCGTCCGTGGCGAGCTTGCCGAGCGTGCCTTTTCCGGCGCGCAAGTCGGCGAGGAGCGCATCGCCCTTCTCCGCGACGCCCTTGATGCTGTTATACGCGCTGGGATCGTAGACCAGCTTGCCCACGGTGCCTGTCTGGTCGTGGACTGCGGTCATGGCGTCGTCGATCTTTCCCACGGCCGAGTCCGCCTTCTTGTAGAGATCGTCGGTAGCGACGAGTTTGCCGATGCTGCCCTCGCCTTGCTGAATGGACGTGGCCATCGCGTCAATCTTGGTCGCGGTACTGTTCAGATGATTGTAGAGCGAAGGGTCGATCAGCGCCTTTCCGATCGAGCCTTCGCCGCGCCGTACCTTGGCGACGATGTCGTTGAGCTGATTCGAGAGGAGGTTGAGGTTTTCGGCGACGTCGGCGCCGCGCTGGACAACTTGCTTGATGTCGGCTTGCTGAGAAGCCGGAATTATACCGTTCGTGGGGATCACCGAGCCGGTGAGCCCGCGCGAGATAGTGACGTAGCGGTCGCCGAGCAGACCCTGGGTGATGAGGCTGGCGGTTGAGTCCGTGCGGATCTGATCCTGGTATTTCCTCTCGACGCGCAGCACGAGCGTCAGGTTGTGGCTGCGATCCACAGGATGCTGCGTCAGTACAACCGATTGCACGTTGCCGATCTCGATGCCGTCGAGATCCACCGGCGCTCCCGCCTTCATGCCTTCGACTTCGGGCAGATAGGTAACCAAGCGATACTTTGGACCTAGAAAGCCCGCACCTGTGACGTAGAAGATCGCCACCATCAGGATGAACAAGCCCGCCAGCACGAATAGCCCAACTCGCAGTTCCGCCCACGTCAGTTGCTTTCGTTGCGCCATTGCCGTTCCTCCTCAGTGTTCCCAGAGCAAACGTTATTCCGCCGAAGCCAAAAACTTCTTCAGATACTCGTCCGATGAGTGCAGCACGTCGTCGGCCGCGCCTTCGAAGTAGATCTGCCCGTCGCGCAGGACGAGAACGTTGGTCGCCGGAGCGCCCGCGCGACTTTCTTCCCGGTTGGGAGGTCCGGCACCGTTGCCCCCGAGCGGCATCACGCGGCCGGCGGCGCCGTCAAACCGGAAGTGCGCCAGGCCAAAGGCATCCTGGACGCGATGCGTGGCCAGCAGCGAAGTTACACCCTGCAAATCGCGCCCGCGCAGGATCAGCGTAATGATCGTCTGTGAGGTCACCGGATCGAGCCCGGCGGTCGGCGAGTCGTAAAACACGAGCGGCGGCCGGTCCACCAGCGCCCTGGCGATCGAGACACGGCGCCGCATCCCGCCGGAAAGCTCGCCCGGGTACTTCTCGATGGCAGGCTCCATCTCGACGAAGCGCAGCACCTCACGCACGCGCGCATCGATCTCTTCCTCGGGGAGGCTTTCCTCGCGCAACCGGAAGGCGACGTTTTCGGCGACCGTGAGCGAATCGAAAAGCGCGCCTTCCTGAAAAACGAAACCAACGTGACGCCGGAAATCGAGCAACTCCTTCTCCGGCATCTCGGCGATATTGTGTCCCATCACCCAGATGCGGCCCACGTCGGCATGCAGCAGACCCGCGGCGAGCTTCATGATGAGCGTCTTCCCTGAGCCGCTCTCACCCAGCAGGACTTTTGTTTCCCCCGGCCAGACCTCGAACGAAATCCCGCGGAGCACTTCACCTTCGTCGAAGCCGATCCGTACGTCTTTGAACGCGACAAACGGTTCGCCCGGAACGACAGTAGCCATTTCGCTCGTTGGCGCCAGGCGGGGCGGCCGCATCATGACGAGATTATAGATGGAATCAGCGAGGATTCGCAGCCGGAGGTTTAGCGTAAGAAGGCAGACGCGCAGGCGGCCGAACTGAACCGCCTACTTCTGGAACAAGTACAACAACAGTTTCGCGAGGAAGAGGTCGGAAACCAGTACACACACGGAAGAGATCACGACGGCGGACGTCGTCGCACGGCCGACGCCCTGCGTGCCGCCCTTGACGCGCAGGCCTTGAAAACATCCGACCGTCGAGACGATGAAGGCGAACGCGACCGGCTTCACGAGACCCTGGACGAGGTCGCCGAACTCGAGCGCGTCGATGGCGCGGGTCCAAAACTGCACCGCACCGAGCCGCAACGTGAAATACGCAGCGATGAATCCGCCGACGAGGCCGACGAAGTCGAAGACGGCCACGAGCAGCGGCATCATGAACAGGGTCGCGACCACCCGCGGCGTCATCAGCTTCCGAATCGGGTCCGTCCCGAGGGCCCGCATCGCGTCCACCTGCTCGGTCACGATCATCGAACCGAGTTCCGACGCCATTCCCGAAGCATTCCGGCCCGCCACCAGCAGCGCCGTGATCGTGGGGCCCAATTCGCGAACCAGCGCCAGTGACACGGCGTCCCCCGTCAGGTCCGTCATCCCGAAGCGCTGGAACTGCGAGGCCGTGTTCAGCACAAGGACTCCGCCGATGGACAGCGAGGCGGCAAGGATGATGGGAAGCGAGCCGACGCCGATCAAATCCATCTGCTGGAGGGTGTCCAACCAATAGGAAGGCGGCGTGAAGACGTTTACAATGGACTGCACGGACAGCAGTGAATAGTCCTGCAAGCCGAGAATCAGGCGTTTGAGCCCGCCCCCGATAACGGACGGAAGCGAAGGAGGTTCGCTGGCTTGGGATTCGAGCATCGTGTGGGACCCGGTTGCCGGGCCCCCGACCGGGTCATCGAGAGCGTAACGTCCGCTGCGCGGCGCGTCAAGCAAACATCCGCGAGAACAATTCACCGCTCGGCCCAGGTCAGCAGACCGCGCGGCCTTTACGGGCGGGGGTGCGTCCGGTAGAATTCTTCGTTTGTTCCCGATCCCGATGCGCCACTGAACATGCTGCGATTCGTCACCGCCGGAGAGTCTCACGGCCAGGCCTTGGTGGCCTGGATTTCCGGGCTTCCCTCCGGCGTGCCGGTGGACCTGGATTTCGTCGGGCGCGAGCTGCACCGCCGTCAGCTCGGATACGGCCGCGGCGGGCGCCAGCGGATCGAAAAGGACCAGGCGGACTTCCTCGCCGGCGTGCGCCACGGCAAGACGATCGGGGCGCCGATCGCGCTGCGCATCGAAAACCGCGATTGGAAGAATTGGGAGAGGGCGCTGCCGGTCGAGGATAGCGAAGGCGCGGAGGATGCGCAGCGCCACCTGACGGCGCCGCGCCCGGGCCATGCGGACCTAGCCGGCGCGCAAAAGTACAATTTTCACGATGCGCGATACGTCCTCGAACGCGCTTCGGCGCGCGAGACGGCGGCCCGCGTTGCGGCGGGCGCGCTGGCCAAGCTTCTGTTGCGCGAATTCGGCGCGGCCGTCCTGAGCCACACGATCGCGGTCGGTCACGCGCGCCTCGATCGCGAGGCCACGTGGGATGAAATCGCGGCCATCTGCGAGAACCTCGAATCGCCCCTGCGCTGCGTGGATCGCGACGTGGAAGGACGCATGATCGCCGAAGTAGACCACGTATTGCGCGCGGGCGATTCGGTCGGCGGAATCTTCGAAGTCGTCGCGCGCGGAATTCCGCCGGGCCTGGGGAGTCACGTGCAGTGGGACGAGAAGCTCGACGCGAAGCTCGCTCGCGCGGTGATGTCGCTCCAGGCGGTGAAGGCCGTCGAAATCGGCACGGGCGTCGCGAATGCGGGAAGCTACGGCTCCGAAGTGCAGGACGAAATCCGGTACGACACATCGAGGAAACGGTTCGACCGCTCGTCGAATCGCGCGGGCGGGCTCGAGGGCGGAATCACGAACGGCCAGGACATCGTCATCCGCGGATACCTGAAGCCGATTTCGACGCTGCGCCGCGCGCTCCTCACCGCGGACATGAACACCAAGGAAGCGGTGAAGGCGGCCTACGAGCGCTCGGATGTTTGCGTCGTGCCGGCAGGGGGCGTGGCGGGCGAGGCTATGGTGGCGCTGACGCTCGCGGGCGCGTTTATCGAAAAGTTCGGCGGCGATTCGATCGAGGAAATGCGCAGGAATTTCGACGGCTATCAACGGCAGCTGGACAATTTCTAAGAACATCTCAGGGAACAGAGTTGCGATGATTCATCCAATCGTGAAATACGGCGATCCGGTGCTCGAGACCCCTACGAAGCCGGTGGAAAAGTTCGATGGAGAACTACAAACGCTCGTCGCCGACATGTTTGAGTCAATGTACGCGGCGCAGGGCGTGGGGCTGGCGGCGCCGCAGATCGGGCTGAGCCGGCGGCTCGCTGTGATCGACGTGACCAACGGAAAGAATCCGGAAGGGAGAATCGTCTGCGTGAATCCGGAGGTCGTTTACTCCGAAGGCGAGCAGCGCGAGGAAGAGGGATGCCTTTCCATCCCCGGCTTCCGCGGACACGTCGCACGCCCCCGGTACGTAACCGTGCGCGCCCAGGACGCGGCCGGGAAGGAATTCGAGATGCGCGGCGAGGGCCTGCTTGCCCGCGCGTTCTGCCACGAGATCGACCACCTCAACGGAGTCCTCTTCATCACGCACCTCAGCATGCTCAAGCGCGACATGATCAAGCGGAAAATTCGCAAGCTGAAAAAAGCCGGCGAGTGGTAGGCGCGCCGTGGCGCTGCGCATCGTCTTCTGCGGCACCCCCGCTTTTGCCGTGCCGTCTCTGCGGCATCTGATTGCGCAGCCGGATTTCCGCGTCGAAGCGGTCGTCACGCAGCCGGACCGCCCGCGCGGCCGGGGCCGGGAAATTCACAGCTCGCCCGTGAAGGATGCCGCCGTTGCCGCCGGTATTCCCGTCTATCAACCCGAAAAGATCAAGTCGGAGGAGGCCTACGAGTATTTCAAGCGTCTCGCGCCCGAGGTGGTCGTCATCATTGCGTACGGACAGATCATTTCGCAGCGCCTGATTGCGATTCCGCGGCTGGGTTGGATCAACCTTCACGCGTCGCTGCTGCCGAAGTATCGCGGCGCCGCGCCGATCAACTGGGCCATCGCGAACGGCGAGACGCGCACGGGCGTGACGACCATGCAAATCGACGCCGGACTCGATACGGGACCGGTGCTTCTGCAACGAGACACGGATATCGGACCGGATGAGACTGCGCCGGAGTTGGCTACGCGTCTGGCCGAATTGGGCGCACCACTCATTGCGGAAACGCTGCGAAAGCTGGATCGAGGCGAGATCACGCCCACGCCACAGGACAATTCCCAAGCGACGTATGCCCGGCCGCTAAAGAAAGAAGACGGCCGCATCGATTGGTCGCTCGACGCGCAGAGAATCTATCATCGAATTCGCGGGTTGCAGCCGTGGCCCGGCGCATTTTCGATCTTTCGGGGGAAAAACTGTCAGATTTGGGGCAAGCCGCTCAAACCAGTCTCGGCGGGTGGCACGCCCGGCATGTTACTGCCGACCCGCGAAGATGGTTTGCTGGTGATCTGCGGCGGCGGCACCGTCTTGCGAGTTGAACGGGTCCAACTCGAAGGCCGTAGTCGCGTCACTGACGGCGAGTTCATGAACGGGGCGCGTATCGTGCCGGGCGAGTTCTTCGGCGCATAGAGCCGCACCATGGCAGTTTCAATCTCCCGACAAATCGCGTTCGAGGTCTTGCGTCGCGTCGAATCCGAAGGGGCATACGCCAGCGACTTGCTTCACGCCGAGCTTGGCGCGAACGTCAAACTCGTCGACGCGGCGCTCGCAACAGAGCTGACGCTTGGAGTGCTGCGCCAACGGCGGCTGCTCGATTTCCTCTTGGAACGCCACCTGAAAAAGCCCGTCGAGAAACTCGATTTGCCCGTGGCGATTGCCCTGCGAATGGGCGCGTACCAACTTCGCTTCCTCGAAAAGATACCGGCGCGCGCCGCTGTGAATGAATCGGTGGAGCTGGTGAAGCGAGCGCGGAAAGCCTCCGCAGCGCCCCTCGTGAATGCGGTCCTGCGCCGGATTGCGGAAGACGCGAAATCGCCGGCCGGGAAATTTCTGCCGCCAAACGTTCCGGCGGCCGAACGGCTCGCAATCCTGCACTCGCACCCCACGTGGATGGTCGAGCGGTGGCTTACGCGGTTCGGCGAACCGCGTACGATCGCTTTGCTCGAAGCAAACAACCGCGCGCCTCGCCTGTGCTGCACGCTCAACGACGCAGACCGTCGCGACGAGATTTTCCGTTCTCTCGAGAAAGCGGGCTTGCGCATTGAACCGGGGCGACTGCTGAAGAGCGCGTTCGCCGTGAGCGGGGGAAGCCCGTCGCGAACGGAAGAGTTTCGCGCGGGGGAAATCTCGATCCAGGATGAAGCCTCGCAGGCGGTCCCGCTCCTGCTCGGTGTTCAGCCGGGCGATCGCGTTCTCGATTTGTGCGCCGCGCCGGGCGGGAAGACGCCTGCGCTGGTCCGCGCTGCGGGAAGCAAAGGGACGGTCGTCGCGGCCGACCTTCATGCGCACCGCCTTCGCGCGATGGCGGCGCAGTTGAAGCGGCTCGGACTTACCGGCGTCCGGCTTGTCGATCTCGACGCCGCGCAGCCGCTGCCTTTCCGCGAGCAATTCGACCGGATTCTTCTCGACGCGCCCTGCTCCGGCACCGGCACGCTCGCCCGGCACCCGGAAATTCGCTGGCGGCTGCGGCCCGAGCGGCTCGCCGAATTTCATGCGCTGCAAGTCGGGATGCTTCGAAATGCGCTGGCGCATCTCGCGCCCGGCGGAAGGCTCGCCTATTCCACGTGCTCGATCGAGCCGGAGGAAAACGAGGAAGTCGTCGCGGAAGTTTTGAGCGGGGTAGAGTCGGTTCAGCGCGTTCCGGCAATCGAGGTGGCGCAGACGCTCGCGCCGCATCTTGGGCCCGGAGCATCCGCATCCGAACTATTCGACGCTGCCGGGCAATTCCAGACGCTCCCGGGCCAGCAAGAAACCGACGGCTTCTTCGCCGCCGTCTTTCGGGCCTCCTGATCGCCGCCGAAAGTCCACGGGGATTTCCCCTTGCGCCATATTTCCTTCGTGCTAGCGTGATCATGGAATGGCATTCGATATGACAAACGTCCGGAATCTGGCCGTAGGGGAGACGGCAGGATGACTCTGCGCGAGCGTCTGCATTGGATCCTGCGCATGGCGCTGCTGCTGTTTGTGCTGTCCTCGATCGGGTTCCTGAGCGCGCTGACCGCGATGCGCTTCGCGGTCCAGGGCCGTGAAGTGGCCATGCCGGACGTCGTCGGGACGGGAGCCGCCAGGGCGCAGCAGATTCTGCGGGGGCGTGGCGTGGGATTCAAGGTCGAGGATCGCATCTACAGCAATCTCCCCGTTGACGCTGTGGTGCGGCAAAGCCCGCCTCCGAACATGCGCGTGAAAACCGGGCAGAATGCGCACGTCGTGTTGAGCCTTGGTCCTCAGAAGGTGACGATTCCGCAGCTCCAGGACAAGAGCCTGCGCGCGGCGCAAGTCGAACTGCTGCGCGGCGGAATGCAACTCGGCGAAATTTCGAGCGCATATCTTCCCGGCAGCGCGGAGGACACGGTGATCCAGCAGAATCCCGAGCCGGGCACGACGGATGTCACCAGCCCGCACGTGAACCTATTCGTGTCGCTCGGGTCGCGGCCGGCGGCTTACGTGATGCCGGATCTGGCCGGCCTGCCGGTTGCCGAGGCGGAATCGAAATTGAACGCCGCCGGGCTAAAGGTTGCAAAACTCACGCCGTCGCCCGTGCCCGAGGCGGCGCACGGCGCCGTCGTCGGGCAGGAGCCCTCTCGCGGGCAGCGCGTCGATGCGAACACGCCCATCGAATTGCAGGTGGCGGAATGAAGAAAGCCCCGGTAAAGGCGTGCTAGAATCACCGAGTTCTTTATGACATACGCCAGGATTGAGATCGCGCCGTCCATTCTGGCCGCGGACTTCACGCGGTTGGGCGAAGAGGTGCGCGCGGTCGAACAGGGCGGCGCCGACGTGATCCACGTGGACGTGATGGACGGCCATTTCGTGCCCAATATCTCCATCGGAATCCCCGTCGTGGCGTCGCTGCGCAAAGCAACCCGGCTGCCGCTGGACGTGCATCTCATGATCGAGCAGCCCGAGAAGTACATCGAGGAATTCGTGCGCGCGGGTGCCGACCGCGTCCTGATCCACCAAGAGGCGACGGTGCACCTGGATCGCGCTCTGGCAATGATTCGGGAGCACGGAGCGCAGGCGGGAGCGGCGATCAACCCGGCGACGCCAGTGGCGATGCTCACGGAAATCCTCGACAAGGTTGAAACGGTTCTGGTGATGTCGGTGAACCCGGGTTTTGGGGGCCAGAAATTCATCTCCGGGTCGATCGAGAAAATCCGCCAACTGAACCAGTGGAGGGCGCGCTATAATGGCGGCTTCCGGATAGAGGTCGACGGGGGCGTGGACGCGGAAAATGCCGCGGAACTGGCCCAGGCCGGTGCGAACACGTTCGTCGCCGGGACTTCGATTTTCCACACGCCCGATGCAGCCGCGGCGGTGCGCCAGATGCGCAAACTTGCCACCGAGGCTCTAAGCCAGCGCGTTTAAGGAAGGCATGATGGTTGGATTTCTGATGAGAAAGCGTCACTTTTGGATCGCGGCTCTAGCCGTGTCGCTCGCCGGGTTTTCGTGCGCGAGTGCCTACGGGCAGAAAAAACCCAAGGTGACAAAGGACAAGTCGGCGCAAAAGCAGAAAAAGGAAAGCCCGGCCGAGTCGGCTGAGCCCGACAAGGTGCTTTACGAGCGCGCGATGAACGACATCAAGCACAAGAAGTACGTTGAGGCGCGCCTCAGCTTACAAACCCTGATCAACACGTACCCGGACAGCGAGTACCTGGCCAAGGCCAAGCTCGGAAGCGCGGATTCCTACTACAACGAAGGCGGCGTCTCGAACCTGACCCAGGCGGTCGAGGAGTACAAGAATTTTATCGTCTTCTTCCCCTTCCTTGACGAAGCTGCCTACGCGCAGATGCAGGTAGGCATGGCCCACTATCGGATGATGGGGAAGTCAGACCGCGACAACAGCCAGACGGAAGCAGCCGAGGACGAGTTCCAGGCGTTTCTTCTGAAGTATCCGCAGAGCCCGCTCGTGCCGAAGGCGGCCCAGTATTTGCGCGACGTGCAGGAGGTTCTGGCCGACGGCCAGTTCAGGGTCGCGCGCTTTTACTACACGAAGCGGGACTACGCGGCTTCGGCGGCCCGTCTATTTGAGTTGACCGAGCGATATCCGCTCTACAGCCAGAGTGACATCGCGCTCGCGATGCTTGGCGACGTCTATATGCGCGCCAAGCAGGTATCGAAGAACGAAGATGACAAGAACCACTGGGCTGACCTTGCGGCCAAATGCTACGACCGCATTCTTCAGGATTACCCGCTGTCGAGTCTTGCGTCCCAGGCGAAGGAGCACCTCAAGTTGCTTGGGATGCCCATTCCTGCGACCGATCCGGAAGCCGTTGCGCGAATGAAGAAGCAACAGTTGTATGAAAAACACCACCACGAGACGTTCGCGCTGAAGTTTCCGCTCGGAATGATCCAGTCGAGACCCGACGTATCGACAGCGGCTCGTTTCGGCGAGCCGAACCTGAACCCGCCGGACGACTTGGTTTCGGCGCGGGAAATTTTGAAGCCGGGCGCAGCAGGGCCGTCCTTTGACGTGGTCGCGCAGGCGCCGGCGGCAGCCAACGACGGCGGTGCGGACAGCAGCACAGCCACCGCTGGCCCGGTGATTGAAGGCGCGACATCCGAATCCACGACCAACGCACCGGCCCTCGGCGCCGAGATCATCGCGGCGCCTGCCGCTTCGCCCGCACCTTCGGCGAATCCATCCGCTGAAAGTCCCGCAGCGACAATCTCGGCAACAGCACCCAATCCTGCTCAAGGAGGTGCTTCAGCGCAAACGTCCTCGCAGAGCGAGGCGTCCCCCGCGCAGACGGCGCCGGCGGCCGCGACCAACGGCACCGCCCAGGCGAACGCCCAGCCAGCGGCGACCAAGAGTGATTCCAAGAGCGAGTCCACCAGCAAGAAGAAGAAGGGTTTGAAGAAGCTCATTCCTTTTTGACCCCCTGCTAACGACTGAGGCACCGCTGTACCTTGACTCCGTTGACCTCTCCCTGCCGGGATGCTGCAATAGGTACGGGGAAAGAGGCAGGCGCTGATACTGCGCCGCCAGAGGACTCCCGTGCCCAGCATCCTGATCGCCGACGACAACACCAATATTCAGAAGATGGTTGCGTTGGCGTTTGAAGACCGCGGCATCAAGGTTGTTTCGGTCGGCAACGGCGAAGCCGCCGTGCGCCGCATGCCCGATTTGAACCCCGATCTTGTTCTGGCCGACATTTTCATGCCGGTGCGCAACGGGTACGAAGTCTGCGAGTTCGTCAAGAAAGACCAACGGTTCTCGCACATCCCCGTCATCTTGCTGGTGGGCGCGTTTGATCCGCTCGACGAAAAAGAGGCCCGCCGCGTGGGCGCCGATGGCGTTCTTAAGAAGCCTTTTGTTCCTCCCGACCCGCTCATCGCGATGGTCATCTCCGCACTCGAGAAGAATCCCAGGGTCGTAGCTGAACTTGCCAAGGCGAAGGCCTCCCTTGAGCCCCATGCGGTGCACGAGGCCGAGGTCCCGGTCCCGTTGAATGCCGCTGTCCCATTTCAGGTTCAAGCCGAAGTGCCGGCCCAGGCGAAGCCGAAGCCGCTGCCTGAGTTTCCCGAGCCGAGTCCCGAGGAAGCAGCACTCGTGTATGGGTTTGGGAAGGGACGGCGCACGCTCGAAGACGAGGAACGCGGAACCAAGAACGAACCGCAAGCGCCGGTTGTGGAAGCGGGAGAAGCCGAAGAAGATTTCGACGGCGCATCGACCACGAGCGACTGGCGGCGCAACGCCATGGACTTCGAAATCCCGGCGGAGGCCGCGAACAAGCCGGCGTTCTCTTCGGACGAGGAACTGGAGCCAGCTACCCTTCCGTCAGAGCGCGATTCCGCGCCCCGGGTCGTCTCCGTTGCGAAGGTGGCCGAAGAAGTAGAGGCAACGCAACAACAGGATATATCGCATCATCCCGCGGAAATGGCCACGGTCCCGGAGGCACAACTCGTCGCCACGGAGCCTGTCGAGGCTCCCGCGATCGCGCCCGAACCGATTCCCAATCCAGAGCCAACAGTTGCATCCAGAGAGCCCCACTGGATGGACGCGATGGCATCTTCCCCGGCGCAACAGCCCGCTAGCGGATGGATGACTGCGCTCGCCGAGCCGCAGCCGCGCGCAGAACTCACGCCAGTGGAGGAATTGCTCGCTTCACCCGAACCGGCCACGGCTTTGGTCGCGCGCTCGTCGGCTGAAGACGAAGACGCATTCTTTGCGGACGAACCCACGCCGAGCGAAACCGCGTCAAGCCCCGCTTGGGAGCCACCTGTCGAGGAAGCGATCGCCAAGATATCTCCCGAGCAGGCTGAAAACGCAGCGCCGGTTTCCGATCCTGAGGTCATCGCGGATTTGCCCGAACCGGGTGCTTCGTTCAGGGAGCCCGATCTGGTGGAGCCTCCGGCCGTGCGCGTGACTCCCGAGCCCCTGCTCATTGACGAGGAAGAGCCGCAGGGGCCTTCGGACTATCTCGCGCGGTCGCACGAACTCACTCCGCTGCATGAGTTCCAGGCGCCGATCGCGCCGGTTTTGGAAGAGACTGCCCACGAGCCCGCCGGGGAAGAGAGTTCGGCGATCGGGTCTTCCGAGGGTGAGGTCGAGGAACGCATTCCGACCGGTCCTCCGCCAAACCGCGAGGCGCTCGCGGGGATTCCATTCCTCACGCCGCCTCCGGGCTTCGATCCGAATGCGCGTGACGAGACGACTCCCGATCCGAACGCAGTCGACGCTGTCGTCCAGAAAGTCCTCGAGAGGCTCGAACCGCAGCTTCACGACCTGCTCGCGCAGGGCCTGCTGAAGCCGCTGATCGAAAACCTTCTCCAGCAGGAACTCACGAAGAAAGAGAAGTAAGCGTCCGCGGTCTTTCGTTCGCCCTGCCCGCCCCATCAAACTACTTCCGCTTGCGAGCCGTTTCTCGCGCGTATATGCTGAGCGCCGCCGGACGTTACCGGAAGGGGGGCCGTTTCGTGAATACGCAAACGATATCTTCTCGCCCAATCGCGCCGAGTTTGGTCCGCTTCGGCGTAGTCTTCTCTGCGGTGGTTTTGTCGATTGGCCTCGCGAGCGCGCCCGTGAAAGGGGCGTCGTGCGAAAGCCTCACCTCGCTTTCGTTGCCGGAGACGACCATCACGCTGGCCCAGATCGTGCCCGCGGGAAGCTTCGTATTGCCGCCCGGAACTCCTCCGGGACCGCCGGGAGTGCCTCCGCCCCGGTTCGATAACTTGGCGGCCTTTTGCCGCGTGACAGCTACCTTGAAGCCCACCACCGACTCTGACATCAAGATCGAGGTGTGGATGCCGGTCTCCGGCTGGAACGAAAAATTTCAGGCCGTCGGCAACGGCGGCTGGGCCGGGGTTATCAGCTACGGCGCTCTGGGGCTGGCCGTTGGGCGCGGCTACGCCAGCAGCTCCACCGACACCGGCCACACGGGCGCCAACGGCGTCTTTGCGTTTGGGCATCCGGAAAAGATGGTGGACTATGCCTACCGGTCCGAGCACGAGATGACCGTGAAGGCCAAAGCCATCGTTCAGAGCTTCTACGGCAGCGCGCCTCGCCTTTCGTATTGGAACGGATGTTCGACGGGCGGCAAGCAGGCGCTCACGGAAGCACAGCGATACCCCGACGACTTCGACGGCATCATCGCGGGCGCGTCCGCGAACTACATGAGTCACCTTCAGGCCTCGTCGGTTTGGGTTTCGCAGGCCGTGCACAAGAGTCCGGAAAGCGCGATCCCCGCGGAGAAGCTTCCGTTCATCCACAAGGCGGTGCTGGAGGCCTGCGACGCTCTCGATGGCGTGAAGGACGGCCTCCTCGAGGATCCCAGGCGCTGCCACTTCGATCCGGCCGTGCTTCAGTGCAAGGGCGGCGATGACGTGTCATGCCTCACCGCTCCGCAGGTGGAAGCGGCCCAAAAGATGTACTCGCCGGTCGCGAATCCGCGCACCAAGAAGGAAATATTTCCTCCGCTCGAGCCCGGCAGCGAGTCTGCATGGGGCCTTCCCCTGAGCAGGGCGCCCCTGGTCGCGGTCGATTATTTCAAGTACATCGTGTTCAAGAACCCGGACTACGATTACCTCACTCTGAACTTCGATAGCGACATTGCGCTTGCCGACAAAGTGGACGCCGGCCTGAACAACGCCATCAATCCGAATCTGAAGCCTTTTTTTTCGCACGGCGGAAAGCTCTTGATGTACCACGGCTGGGCCGATCAGCTCATCCCTCCCGGTAACAGCGTCAACTACTACATGAGCGTCGTGAAGGCGGAGGGCGGTGCGGCGAAGACGGCGGATCGAGTGCGTCTGTTCATGGTTCCGGGGATGAATCATTGCCGCGGCGGCGAAGGGCCCAACGATTTCGACGTGGTCGGCGCGATCGAGCGGTGGGTCGAACAGAAGAAAGCCCCTGCCGAGATGATCGCCTCGCATAGCACGAAGGGACAGGTGGATCGCACGCGGCCCCTGTGCCCCTATCCGCAGGTCGCGAAGTACAAGGGCACGGGCAGCATCGACGAGGCGGCCAATTTCGCTTGCGCGGCGCCATAAGCGCCATTACTGTGCCCGGCAGCGGCGCTTGGTTTCTAGCCGCCCGTCAAAAGGCGTTTGTCATTCCGAGGAGTCTCTCTTCCCTTCGGCGGCTCTCCTCGCGTCCATTTGACGCCTCGCGCGCCCGCCGCTTATATTGATTGTTTCGTTTCTGCAAGAAATCCGATTCCATAAGGGACGCATGCCCCGGGAAATTCCCAAAGCTTACGAGCCGCAGGAGATCGAAGAGCGCTGGGCCAAGGCCTGGTTCGACGAGAAACTCTTCCGCGCCGAAAACTCAGGCAACGGTCCGGCATTTTCGATTGCACTGCCGCCGCCGAACGTCACCGGCTCAATCCACATCGGCCACCTGCTCGAGCACACGCAGATCGACATGCTGGTGCGCTGGCATCGCATGCAGGGTCACCGCACGCTTTGGCTGCCCGGCATGGACCACGCGGGGATCGCGACGCAGTTCGTCGTCGAGCGCGAGCTGGCCAAGCAGAAGCTCCGCCGCCAGGATTTGGGCCGCGAGGAATTCGAGCGGCGCGTCTGGCAGTGGAAGGCGGAAAGCGGCGGCGTCATCAAGGATCAGATGGTCCGGCTCGGCGCTTCATGCGATTGGACGCGCGAGCATTTCACTCTTGAGCCGAAGCTCTACCGCGCGGTGCTCGAGGCGTTTCTGCGGCTTTACCACGAAGGCTTGATCTATCGCGGGCGCTACATGGTGAACTGGTGCCCGCGTTGCCAGACGGCGATCAGCGATCTCGAAGTCGTCCATCACGAGCGCACCGGAGAAATCTGGAATATCTGCTATCCGATCGCCGGCTCGAAGGAATTTCTGGTCGTTGCCACCACGCGCCCTGAAACGATGCTCGGCGATACCGCCGTCGCGGTGCACCCGGAGGATGACCGCTACCAGCGCTTCGTCGGCAAGACCGTGATGCTGCCCCTGATGAACCGCGAGATTCCGATCGTTGCGGACGCGTACGTCGACCGCGAATTCGGCACCGGCGTCGTCAAGATCACGCCCGCGCACGATCCAAACGACTTCGAGGTCGGCAAGCGCCACAATCTGCCCGAAATCGACGTTATGACCAACGACGGGCACATGAACGAAGCCGCGGGAAAGTACGCGGGCGTCGAGCGATTTGCCGCCCGCGCGCGAATCGTCGCCGACCTCCAGGAGTTGGGCCTGCTCGAAGGCGTGAAGGAGCACATGCACGCCGTCGGCGTCTGCGACCGGTGCAAATCCATTGTCGAGCCGCGCATCTCGACGCAATGGTTCATGAAGATGAAGCCGCTCGCGGAACCGGCGAAGGAAGTCGTTAACGCGAACACCATCGAGGTCGTGCCCGATAACCAGCGGACGATTTTGCTGCAATGGCTGGACAATATCCGCGACTGGTGCATTTCGCGCCAGCTCTGGTGGGGCCATCGCATTCCGATCTGGCACTGCGACTCCTGCAAGGAAATGGTTCCGGCTTCGGATTCGCGCGTCGAAATTGTCGAAGGCCATGCGCGCGCCGCGAGCGCGCCGGCCAAATGCCCGAAGTGCGGGGGCGCGAAGCTCACGCAGGACACTGACGTGCTCGACACGTGGTTCAGCTCGGCACTGTGGCCGTTTTCGACGCTCGGATGGCCGGACGACACGGAAGACTTGCGCACGTTCTATCCCACCAGCCTGCTCATCAGCGGGTACGACATCCTGTTCTTCTGGGACTCGCGCATGATCATGATGGGCCTGCACCTGACGCCGGGAGCCGAGGCAAAGGATCGCGTTCCGTTTCGGCGACTCTACCTGCACTCGCTGGTGCGCACGGCCGAAGGCGCGAAAATGTCGAAGACAAAGGGCACGGGCGTCGATCCGCTGCAATTGACGCAGCAGTACGGCACCGACGCGCTGCGCTACATGCTCGCGAGCATGGCCGCGCCCGGCACGGATATCGCGCTGACCGAAGACCGCATCCTCGGCGCGCGCGCGTTCGCGAACAAGATCTGGAATGCCGCGCGATTTCTGTTTGTGAATCTGGAGAAGGTCGAGGCGAGCGGCCTCACGCTTGAAGAGTTGGCATCGCCGGAAATTCGCGCGAAGGCGCCCTATCCGCTGCCGGGAGAGGGAGCGCTCGCGCATCGCTGGATTTTCTCGCGCCTTGCGGCGGTCACGGCGCAGGTCGATAACGCGCTCGACAATTTCCGGTTTCACGAGGCCTGCCAGACGATCTACCAGTTTTTCTGGGGCGATTTCTGCGACTGGTACATCGAGTGGGTCAAGCCGCAACTCACGGCAGGGGACCGCGAAGTCGCGCTCGCTGCCTGGCGCAACATCTTCGCGGCGCTCGACGCCGCCCTGCGCCTACTCCATCCGGTGATGCCGTTTCTTACCGAGGAGCTATGGCATCGCCTGCCGCAGCCGCCGGGCGCGCGTTCCATCGCGCTCGACAGATTTCCTGGGGCGCGCGCGGGATGGGCGGATACTGCTTCCGACGACGCGATGGCGATCTTGCAGGAGATTGTCGTCGCGGCTCGCAACATCCGTGCGGAGATGAAACTCGATCCCAAGCGCAAAGTCGCCGCCGATTTTTTTACAACCGGCCCGATGCGCCGCAATCTCGTCCAGGAAAATATGGACCCTCTTCTGCGCTTAGCCTCGCTGTCCGAGCTCCGCATTTTGCATGGCCATCTTGACGCCGAGGGCGGGGCGGTTCGCTCAACCGCCGCATTCGACCTGCGAATCGCCTACGGCGACACTATCGACAAGCCTACCGAAATCGCGCGCCTCAAGAAAGAAATCGACCGCCTCGGAAAAGACATCGAATCGAAACAAAATCGCCTCGCCGACGAAAGCTTCACCAGCAAGGCGCCCGCGAAGGTTGTCGATGCCCTCCGCGCCACCCTTGCCGAACGCCAGCTCGAACACAAGAAACTCCTCGACCGCGTGAAACAACTCGAATCCTAGTTGCGCACGCTACCGTGTTGATATAACGGGTGTTATCTGGCGCTAGTTGCCGACCGCCGTGTGGCCCCGCGGCTCGGCTTGTAGGCTGAGCGGTCGTCGAGTATCCTTCGTGCTCCTTCCCATGGCCACCAAGCGAATGGCGGAATTGCCTGGCACCACTGACCGGCGCATCGACGCGCTGCTGACGCTGCTCGCGGAAAATTCCACGATCGTCATCAGCGGCGCGAAAATCGCGAAAGAAATCGGCGTCACGCGGCAGCGCCTCTGGCGCTGGATCGAGAAGCTGCGCGCGCTCGGCGTGCGCGTAAAGGGTCACCCCCATACCGGCTATCACATCGAGCGCATGCCGGACATCCTGGTCCCGCAGATGCTGAGCCATCGCCTTTACGGGACGCCGTTCGCCCGCCGCATCTATCACTTTTTCAAGACCGATTCGACGAATGCGGTCGCCCTGCGCCTGGGAGAAGCGGGCGAGCCGCACGGAACGGTGGTGCTCGCCGAGGAGCAGACGGCCGGCCGCGGGCGCGCGGGCCGCTCGTGGACTTCGGAGAAGTCCGCGGGAATTTATTGCAGCATTTTGTTGCGGCCGCCGGTTCCGCCGGCGCACGCGCCGCTGCTCACGCTGGTCGCGGGGCTTGCGGCACGCGACGCCGCCGCCGAGGATCTCGATTCGCTTCCCGACATTCGCTGGCCCAACGACGTGCTGGTCGGCGGCCGGAAGTTCTGCGGCATCCTCACCGAAATGCACGCGGAGCCTGACCGCATACACTACGCCGTGATCGGGATCGGCATGAACGTCAATCAGACGAAGATGCCTGCGGACCTCGCGGGTATAGCGACGTCGCTGCGGATGGAAACGGGGAAAATCCATTCGCGCCTTGAGCTGCTGATTCGGTTGCTGCGCCATCTAGACCGCTACTACAATCAGTTCCTGGCGGATGGCGCGCTGCCGATGATTCGCCGGTTCGCGCAAGTGTCCAGCTATTACGAAGGGAAGCGCGTGCGGATCACGACTGCCACCGAAAGCTTCACCGGCACGACGGCCGGGCTCGAGCCGAGCGGCGTCCTGCGCGTCGCGCGCGACGATGGACTCGGGATCGAAGCGGTGCTTTCGGGCGACGTCGCGGAGGCGTCCTGATGCTTTTGACGCTCGATGCGGGCAACACCAACACCGTTCTCGGCGTGTTTCGCGGCCAGAAGCTCGTCGCGCACTGGAGACTGACGACTGCGCGCGACCAGACCGTGGACGAATACGGCATCCTCACGCGCAACCTGTTCTCGCTGGCGGGCCTCGAGCCCGGCGAAATCGGCGGCGTCATCATCAGCTCAGTCGTGCCGCCGCTGAATGCGACGCTTGCGGGCATGGCCGAGCGGTATTTCGGACGCAAAGCGCTCTTCGTCGAGCCGGGGATCAAGACGGGAATGCCGGTGCAGTACGACAATCCGCAGGAAGTCGGAGCGGACCGGATCGTCAACAGCATCGCCGCATTCGAGAAGTACGGCGGGCCGTGCATCATCGTCGATTTCGGCACGGCGATCAATTTCGACGCGGTTTCGGAACGCGGCGAGTATCTGGGCGGCGTGCTCGCGCCCGGCATCGGGATCTCGGCGGACGCGCTGTTCGCGCGCGCGGCGCGGCTTTTCCGCGTCGAAATCAAGGATCCGGGAAAGATTATAGGGACGAACACCGCTGCTTCGATGCAGGCGGGACTCTTCTACGGCTACACCGATCTCGTCGACGGCATCCTCGACCGCATGAAAAAAGTGATGGGGCCGAAGACGAAAGTCGTCGCGACCGGGGGACAGGCCCCGCTGATCGGCACAGCCTCGCGGCACATCCAAACGATCGACGAGTTCCTGACGCTCGATGGCCTGCGCATCATCTGGGAGCGGAATCAAGCCGGCGCCCCGGAGCGGGCCGGCGTCGCACAGAAGAAGGTCTCCGGCAGGGTCGCGAACTAGAGCCGCGAAAATGGCAGCGAACGGCTACACTCCCGGTTCAGCGGACGCATCGCGCCCCGCGGTCGCCATGGAATCTTTCAACTATTTCAATTACTTCACGGAGATCGAGGAGTATTTCTGGCGGAAGCGCGGCGCGCATCTGTTGGTGTCGCCGCTCGATTGGGCGATTGTCGAGACCTGGCAGAAGGCCGGAATCCCGCTCGGAGCGGTACTCAAAGGAATCGACCGCGCCTTTGAAAGCTGGGGGCGGTCACGGCGCGCGGCAGGTGGGCGGCAACTGAAGAGTCTCGCGTATTGCGTCGATGCCGTGCTCGACGCGGCAACAGAGGCGCAGGAAGCCGCCGCGGGGACTGGCCCCGAAGTGAAAGCTGCACGGCCGGCGGCGGAGCCTTTCTCGCGCGACGAGCTAAAGAAATACCTGGAGCGCAATGCCGCGCGCGTGCGCTCGGCAGCCGAGAAGCAGCGGGCGATGCATGCCGCACTCGCGTCGCGTTTGGAAGAAACCTCCAGACGGCTCGACGAAGCCCTGCCGCTCGTCGATTCGCCCGGGGCGCTCGATCTGGAGGACCTCGAGCGGCGGCTGACCGTGCTGGAAGAAAAGCTGATCGCGGCGCTCTCCGCTGACGCGGATGAGGAGGCGATGCTCGCGATCCGCCGCGAGATGGACCGCTCGCTCGCGCCTTACCGGCGCAAGATGTCTGCCGGGCAGCTCGCGCAGCTCGAGCGGCAGTACTTGCAGAAGCGGCTGTTCGAGCAGTTCGACCTGCCGCGCTTGAGCCTTTTCTACCTCACCTGAACGCAGGCGGGCGCTTTGCGCCCCCGACACAATGGAAATCACAATCGAAAAGCTGATTTACGGCGGCGAGGGCCTGGCGCATCACGACGGTTCGACGGTGTTCGTCCCTTTCGTTCTTCCGGCGGAGCGAGTTTCCGCCACGGCGGTCGAGCAGAAGAAAAAGTTCGTGCGTGCGCGCCTCGAGCGGCTCATCGAGCCTTCGCCGGAGCGAGCTGCTCCGCGCTGTCCGCACTTCGGCGTCTGCGGTGGCTGCGACTACCAGCACATCCCGTACGACGCACAGCTCAAATACAAGACTGAAATTCTCCGCGAGACGCTGCGGCGGATCGGGCGAATCGAATGGCCGGGCGAGATCGCGACGCACGGATCATCGCCGTGGAGCTATCGCAATCGCGCGCAGTGGAAGATTCGACCGATGGAGAGCAGCGGCACTGAGGGCAAACTGGGGATCGGTTATTTTCGGGCGAACTCAACGGCTCTTTGCGACGCTGAAGACTGCGCGATTCTCTCTCCGCTTTTGCTGAAGACGCTGCTCGCCCTGCGCAGAGCGCTGGCGGAGGAAGCGCTCCCACACCAACTGCGCGAGATCGAGGCATTTGCCGGGGCGAGCGACTCCAAGCTGCTGCTCACGGCCACATTTGCTGGCTTCCAAGCGCACGCCGCCGAACTGGCAAGAGCGATTCGTGGAATTTTGCCGGAGACCGCAAGCCTTCTCTTCCACGATCCGAGCCACGACCGAATGGAATTGGATGGCCCGGGCTACATTGAATACGAAGCCGCCGCTTCGACATATCGTGTGGGCCATTTTTCGTTTTTTCAGGTGAATCGCTTCCTCTGCGACGACTTGGCTCGCCATGTGACTGAGAGCGAAAATGGAAGCCGCGCGCTCGACCTTTTCGCCGGGGTAGGCTTGTTCTCGGTGCCGCTCGCGAAGCATTTCGAGCACGTGGTGGCCGTAGAGTCGAACCCCGCGGCGGCGCGAGACCTAGAAGCAAATTCGCGTGGCCGCATCGAGGTGCGGTCGGCGGACGTCGAAACATTTCTGGAAAAACACAAAGGCAAGCCCGATCTCGTCGTTCTCGATCCGCCGCGAGCGGGCATGACGCCGGTCGCGATCAAGCAGCTTCTGCGCCTGTCTCCCGAGCGCATTACTTACGTTTCGTGCGAGCCCCCGATGTTGGCGCGCGATCTCGCGGCGTTCGTCCAGGGCGGCTACGAAATTTCCGGAATTCACCTGTTTGATCTTTTTCCCCAGACGTTTCACATGGAGACTGTGGTGCGGCTTCGCAGGCGCTCATGAAACTGCCCGCCCTATGGATCGTCGCAGCGTTTGCCGCCGGCGCCGCGGTCTCGAACCGCTGGCCGGAACCGCTGCACTTATGGCTCGCCGCGGCGCTCGGCGCGATCGTGCTGAGCGGGATCCTCCTGTGGCGCGCGCGCGTTGCCACTGCGGGGACATTCGCTCTGCTCGCATGGACCGCGCTCGGCGGATTGGCGGCTGGCGTTGAGCGTGCCGCGGTTCCGGCGAACCACGTCACGCAACTTATCGCGTCGGGACGCTTGGACACGAGCCAGCCGCTGCGCTGGCGCGGGCGTTTGCGCGACGATCCGATGGCCTTGCCGTGGGGACGCCGCTATCAGATCGACCTCGAGCAGGTCGAAGTGGCGGGCGCCTACATACGCGCCAGCGGCGGGCTGCGCGTGAATGCATACGGCGCCGAGCACGAGGGGGGCGCGCCGAAGAACCTGCGCGCGGGAGATCGCGTCGAAGCCCTCGTCAAGGCACGGCCACCGCGCAACTTCCTCGATCCGGGAGCCTTCGATGAGCATGGTTATCTGGCGCGGCAGGGAGTCGATTTGATCGGGTCGCTGCGCAGCGGCGAATTGCTGCAACTGATCGACCGCCCCCGGCCCACCTTCTTGCAGCGTCTCGCGCGGGCGCGCGGAACTCTGCTCGCGCGGCTCGACGGTCTCTTTCCGGGGCAGCCGGAGCGTGCGGCCGTGTTGAGAGCCATGCTGCTCGGCGACCGCAGCTTCGTCGATTCCCAAGTTGTCACCGCCTTTCAGAAGACGGGCGTCTACCACGTGCTCGTCGTGGCGGGTTTGCACGTGGGCGCGCTCGTGGTGTTCCTCTTCTGGTTCTGCCGCAGGCTGCGGTTCACGATCGGCGTCACGAGCATCGTGACGATCGCGGGTCTCGCGGCTTATGTCGGGGTAGTGCAGGACCGACCGCCGATTCTTCGCGCCGCGCTGATGGCGGCCCTGTATTTGTGCGCGCGGCCGCTCTTTCGTCGCGTCGAGCTGCTGAACACCGTGGCGCTCGCGGCTCTCGTGCTTCTGGTCTGGCGGCCCTCGTCTCTCACGGATTCGAGCTTCCAGCTCTCTTTCCTCGCGGTGGGCGTCATCGCGGGCCTCGCGGTGCCCTGGCTGGCGCGCACCAGCGCGCCGTATCGCGCCGGGCTCCGGCATCTCGGCGACGTCACGCGCGACGGCGCGCATCCTCCGAAGGTCGCGCAGTTCCGGATCGACGCACGCGCCGCCGTGCACCGAATCGCGTTACGCCTGCCGCCGTGGCTTGCGCCGCGCGCGAGTTTCTTCGTGACCGTGCCGATTCGGGCCGGGCTGCGATTGTGGGAGATTGTGCTTCTCTCCCTCGTGATCCAATGGGGCATGATCCCGCTGATGGCGCGGGATTTTCATCGCGTGAGCCTGGCGGGTCCTTTGAGCAACATCCCAGCCGTGATTTTGACGGGACTGATCGTGCCGCTCGGCTTCTTAACGCTGGTTGTGACGTTCGTGTGGGTGCGGCTGGCCGCGGCGCTTGGCAAGGTGCTCGGATACTGCGCGGGGATGCTGCTGGCGACCGTCGATTGGTTCAGCCGGTTGCCTCGCGCGTCGTATCGAATCCCCGAGCCGCCGATCTGGCTGTTGCTCGCGTTCTTCGCGGCGCTCGGTTTCGTGGTAATGGCGGCGCGCGCGGCGGCGTCCCGGCGGATGAATCGAATTGCGAGGCGTCAACTGCCGCCGTCCATTGCCCCGGCGGAGTGGATATCCGCTGTGGCTCTAGCCGCTCTCACTGTGGTCGTCGCGTGGCATCCGTTTCCGCCCGACATCGAGCGCGGCAGGCTCGAAGTCAGCGTTCTCGATGTGGGGCAGGGCGATTCGATCTTCACTGCATTTCCCGGCGGTCGCACGATGTTGATCGATGGCGGCGGCCTCGCGGGCTCGGAGTGGGTGGGCGGGTATCGCTCGGGCACGGACGTCGGCGAAGAGGTTGTGTCGCCTTACCTATGGTCGCGCGGACTGAAAAAGATCGACGTTGTCGCGCTCACGCACGCGCATCACGATCATCTCGATGGTCTGCACAGCGTGCTGGAGAACTTTCGCGTTGGCGAGTTGTGGATCGGGCGCGACGAAGAAACGCCCGCATTCAAAACCCTGCTCGCCGAGGCGCGTTCGCGCGGCATCCCCATCGTGCATCAGGCGCAAGGAGGAGGATTTGATTGGGATGGCGTCCATGGCCAAGTTCTATGGCCGCCCGACCCGGGGCCTGTGAGCGAAGCGTCGAACGACGATTCGCTCGTCGTGCGGCTCTCGGACGGCAACATGCGTTTCCTGCTGGCGGGGGACATTCAGCAGCATGTCGAAGAAAAGCTGGTTGGGGAGCACGCGCCGCTCGCGGCTGATTTCCTGAAAGTGCCGCACCACGGAAGCAAGACGTCTTCAACCGAAGTTTTCCTCGCGGCTGTCGCGCCGCAGGTCGCGGTCGTGTCGGTGGGCGAAGCGAATTCGTTCGGGCATCCGTCGGAAGACGTGATCGAGCGTTACGAACATTCCGGCGTGCGATTGCTGCGGACGGACCGCGATGGCGCCGTCACGGACGGGCAGAATCTTTCCGTGCATTCGTACGCCGAGCAATATCCCCGTTAGTTTTGTTCGCAGCGCTATCCCCCGTGTTGTGTTGTGATTGTACGCGCCACCACCGAGATTCGAAATGCGGCTTCCAAGTACTATTGTGCGTATGTGAGTGCGGGTCCATACTATTAGAGTTCGGCCCCGGGCCAATGATGGAAGCCACACACCAAATTGCCGCGTTCTCGCCGACGCAGGAAGAAATCGACGAAGAAAGCCGCCGCATCCGGCGTCTTCGGATTCTGGTTCGCCTCACGCTCGACACGATCGCCGAGGGCGGCCTTTCCCCAGAAGAAGCCGCGGGGATGGTTGCGGCCACGCGTCGCGCCGCGCTCGACATGTTCCCTGGCAAGGAGCGCGCGTTCGATCTCATCTACCGGCCGCAGTTCCAGCGCATGATGCACGCCGTTTATCGCCTTCAGTAGCCGAAGCGCGCTCGAATCCACATCCGCAGCCAGACGACTCCCACTCCTGCAATTGTTCCGATCAGGGCCTTGTATTCGCGGTTGCGGCCGTACTGTTTCCAGGAAAACTTGGTAGCGCTTTCGGTTGATGCGCCGGTGAAGCGCGGGAAGAAGAACGGAACGCGCGCGGCGTACTCATCGAATACCGCGCCGAAGCGCACGTGCAGATCTTCCGCTTCGTTGCACATGACAGCGTAATAAAAGACCGCGAAGTACACGACCACAAGCAGACCGGTCCACCAGGACCAGCCCGCGATCGCGAACCCGCCGGCGAGCAAGGCGCTCCCGAAATAGAGCGGGTTTCGCGTATGCGCGTAGGGCCCCGTGACGGCGAGTTCGCGGTCCTTGCGCAGATGCCCGGACGCGGCCCCGCGAACGAACAGTCCGAGTGCCGCCACGATTCCGCCGCTCAGGATCGAACGGGGAGTCGGGTCAGCGAGCAATAGATAGACGACCGCGACGGGATAGCCTGCGCGGACGCGCCAGCGCATCCAGAACTTTCTCGGCTCGCTCAAGAACCTATTCCCCAACGGCGCGCGATTGCGTCGGCGACTTGTTGCACCGTGATCGACAGCATAGCAGGCGAATAGGCTTTGCCGCGGCGATAGGTCGTCTCGCAGTCGCGCGGATTGCGCAGGACGATATCGCGCGACGAATCGGACGAATAGGGACCGTTGCGCGAAGGGTCCGTCGGGCCGAAGAGTCCGACGACGGGCGCGCCCAGCGCGCACGCGAGATGCAGCGGGCCGGTATCCGCGGAAACGACGAATTTGGCGTGCCGCATGAGGGCCATCAGCGGACCCAGGTCCAGCGCGATCGCCGCCGGCGGTGGATTGCCGGCAGTCTCCACGACCTTGCGCGCGAGATCGTCTTCGCCGGGGCCGAACGTGACAATGCCGCGCCAACCGTAGCGTTCGGCGAGACTGCGATGCAGCTCTCCGTAGCGCTCGGCTGGCCAGCATTTTGAACGCCAGCCTCCGCCGGGGTTCAGGACGAAAAACTCGCCGAGCTTATGGTCCGCCAGTTCGCGCGCGATGCGCTCGTCATCTGCGGGGCACACCGCCAGAGGGAACCGCGGTGTCGATTTTCGCGCGCCTGCAGCCTCAACGAGCCCGAGGTTATGCTCCACCTTGTGAGCGCCGCGCGGATTGAGGCGGTCGGTGTAGAAGTGCGACGCGAGGCCTTCGCGCGCATAGCTGCTCTGAAATCCGATGCGGCGCGGCGCGCCCGACGCCAACGCCAGCAGAGCCGACTTGTACAGCGCCTGGAAGTCGATCGCGCAGGAGTATTTTGCCGCGCGCAGTTTCCGCACCGTGGCCATGATTCCTCCGGCGCTCTTGCGATCGACGGAGACGACCTCGTTGAGATCGGGGTTTCCTTCGAGGAGCCGGGCCCAGCGCGGCTCAACAAGCCAGTCGATGCGAGCTCCCGGAAATGTATCGCGCAGTGCGGAAGCGGCCGGGATGGCATGGATAACGTCGCCCATCGAGCTGAGCCTGAGGAGCAGGAACCGCGGCTCAGCCATCGCTCTGCCGCCGAAGGCGCGCGAGGAGGTCGCGCGTCGAATGTTGCTTGGGATCGCCGACGATGGCCACGCGAATGCCGAGAAGCGCCGCAAGCTCGCGTTCGGGGACGGAGTCCGGCGTGTAATCGGTACCCTTCGCGTGGACGTCGGGCTGGAACTCGCGAAGCAACGGTTTGACGTCGAGCTCGTCGAAAAGGATCACGTAGCTGACGGCCGCGAGCGCTGCGACCAGAGCCGCGCGCGCCCGCTCGGTGAGGATCGGGCGGCCCTCGCCCTTGAGTTTTCTCGCGCTGGCGTCGGAGTTGATGCCCACGACGAGGACGTCGCCTTCGGCGCGCGCCGCCTGCAAGTAGCGGATGTGGCCCACGTGGAGGAGATCGAAGACGCCGTTCGCAAAGACGATCTTGCGGCCCGCACGGCGATGCTCCTCGAGCACTTCGTGAAGGCCGTCGCGGGAGAGGATTTTTTCGCGCGTGTCCATTCGATTCCTGGCGGCTACGGCGAGTCGCGCGAGCCTACCGCTGCGCCGTCGCCTCGCGGCGGAGTGCGGCCTCGAGTTCCGCGCGCGTCACGGTGGCCGTGCGGTGCTTCATCACCACGATTCCGCCCGCGTAATTCGCCAGGTGCGCTGCTTCGAGGCACGACGCCCCTGTCGCCAGCGCAAGCGTGAAGACGGCGATCACCGTGTCGCCCGCGCCGGTGACGTCAACGGGCGCATCCGAGCCAAAAATAGGGATGTGCCGCACCGGTGGCGAGGTTTCTCTCGCGCCCGGCGCCTCGCGCTCGAAAACAGCCATGCCATCCTTGCCGCGCGTCACGACGAGAGACGCCAGACCCAAATCACGCAGCGCGCGCTGACCCAGCTCCTCGAGTTTCGCCACGTCCGTCCCGATGCGCCCCTGGTAGGCAGCTTCGAGTTCGGGCTCATTCGGCGTTGCGGCGGTGACGCCCGCGTCCCGGTACTCGAGCAGGCGAAAGCGCGAATCGAGAGTAATGCATTTCGAGCGAAGCTCTCGAACCAGCGAAGGAGTCGCGGCACCCAGACCGTAGTCGGAAACGAGCACGGCAGCGGCGCGGCGCGCGATCGGCCGCGCCCTGCGAGCGACCGCGTCCTGGACACTCTGGAGAAGCTGTCCCGACGGCTCGCGGTCCACCCGCAGCACCTGTTGCTCGGTTGTGTGCGTCCATCCGGCAAGAAAGCGCGTCTTCGTGGTCGTGACCCAGTCGCGTACGCGCAGGATACGCGAAGTGTCCACGCGTTTGCGGCGGAAACAGTCGAGGAGCGCGCGGCCGCCCTCGTCATCGCCCACGACGCCGACCGGCAGGACGCGCGCGCCCAGGTCCGCGAGGTTGTTCACGGCGTTCGCCGCGCCGCCCGGATAGATCTCGCTCGCGCGGCGGCGCAGGATCAGCACCGGCGCTTCGCGCGAGACGCGCGAGATTTCGCTCGAGACGAACTCGTCGAGAACGAAATCGCCGATAACGCAGATCGTCTGGCGCGGGAATGCGCCCACGATGTCGAGCAGCCGCGTGAGGTCAACGCTGGTGTCCGCCGCGCGCCCGGCGGCGGGTCTTGCCTTGTGCTTTACTTTCCTGCGGGCGGGGCTCAAGCATTCTCCCTATGTGCGGTGCGTGCTTGCCGCGAAACGGTATCACAGCGGCGCTCAGAGCGGCAATCACACGCCGGAGCCGCCACGCTTCACCTGATTCATCCGGATTGGGCGCGTGATTGCGCGATTGTCATGACTGCCTGCCAGAACTCGTCCTCGCGGCCGACGCGCATCGCGATGCGGCAGTACCTGATCTCGAGTGGACGCCACTTCACGCCGGAGAGATTGAACACGTCCTTTTCAGTGCAGATCAGGGCATCGGCGCCCGCAACGTGAGCTGCTTCCCCGATCGCATCCAGGTCGTGCTGCATGTAGCGGTGGTGATCCGGGAAGAACCGGTGCCCGGCGACCTGGAAGCCCCAGTCCTGGACGTCCGCAAGAAACGCGGACGGATTGCCGATGGCGCAGAAGGCGAAGAACCGGCGCGCGCGCGCATCCGCGTCCCGCTCTCCGGGATACTCGCCGCGCAGGATGCGGATCGAATCGAGCTGAGGGCGTGCGTAAAAGATCGGCGCGTCGGAATCGCTCCGGATGGCGGCCTCGACGGCCGGGGCGTGTTCGCTGCGGGTAATGACGACGATGTCCGCGCGCGAGAGGGCGGATCGCGGTTCGCGCAGCCGCCCCGAAGGAAGCAGGTGGCCGCCGCCGAAGGGATTTGTCGCGTCGACCAAGACAACGTCGACGTTGCGGGCGAGCCGCAGGTGTTGGAAGCCGTCGTCCAGAACGAACCATTCCACGCCGCGTTCCGCAAGCTCGCGGCCGCGCGCAAAGCGGTCCGCGCCTACGCCAAAAGCGGCGCGATCGCCCAGTCGTTGCTTCATCACCTGAACTTCGTCGCTTGTCGAGCCGCCCGGCAGCAGTTTGCCGCGATAGCCTCGCGTGAGGACTCCGACGCTTTTTCCTTCCGCGAGCAGGCGCTGCGCGATCCACAAGACCATGGGCGTCTTGCCCGTGCCGCCGGTCGTGAGATTGCCGACGCTGATGACAATGCCATTGAGCCGCTTTTGCCGCAGAATTCCGCGCCGATATGCGAACGCGCGGAGAAGTACGAAAGCGCAGTATGGCAGGGTCAACGGCCACAATAGCCAGAGGAGCAATTCGTTGAGCGTCACGCCGGTGGCCCCTGTTCGCCGAGCACGGAGCCGATGCGGTCGAGCGAGCGCGCCGTTGCGCCCCGGTTCCGCTCGGAGAGCTTGAGCGCGGCCTGGCCCATGCGGTCCCGGAGCGCGCTGTTTTCGATGAGCTGCACCCATACCTTCCCGAGCTGCATGCCGCTGGATACCTGTATTCCCGCCTGCGCCGCGAGAAACTGCGCCGCCATGTCGCGGAAATTCTCCATCGACATGCCAAACACCGGCGGCTTTGCGAACCACGCCGGCTCGAGGATATTGTGTCCGCCCGCTGGAACCAGCGAGCCGCCGACGAAGACCACGTCCGCCAGCAGGTACAGTCCCGCCAGCTCCCCGATCGAGTCGAGCATAAGCACATCTGTATTTTCGTCGAGTGGTGCGTCGAGGTCCAGTCGGCTGCGGCGAACGACGTTCCAGCCGCTGGAAGCGGCGATGCTTGCCGCCGCGTCGAACCGGTCCGGCTTGCGCGGGGCGAGAACGAGCAACGCGTGGCGCCATTTGCGCTGCACGACGTCGTAGGCGGCGAGCACGGCTTCTTCTTCCTGCGCGACCACGCTGCCCGCGACCAGCACCGGCCAGCGCTCCTGCCTACGGATCTGGTCTTCGAGCCAGACTTCGAACCGGCTGATGTCCGGCTGTTCGCCGTCGTATTTCAGGTTGCCGGTCACTTCCACGCGGCCTTCGGGCGCTCCCATCGCATCGAGGCGCGCGGCGTCCTCGGGCGTTTGCGCCAGAAAAAGCTCCGCGTCCCGCAGGACGCTCCCGAAAAATCCTTCGACGAGAAACTTCCATCGGTTGTAGCGCGCGAAGGATTTCTCGGAGATGCGCGCATTGGCGAAAATCACAGGCACGTTCCGTTGGCGCGCCTCACGCAGGAAATTCGGCCAGATTTCGGTCTCCATGACGATCACAAGCGCGGGACGCATCGCCCGCAGGGCCCGGCGAACGGGAACGATCCAGTCCAGCGGAAAGTAGAAGATGCCGTCCGCGGCCTGCAGACGCTCGCGCGCGAGGCGCTGGCCCGTCTCGGTTGTGGTCGACACGAAGACGGTGCGGTCCGGGAAACGCTGTTTCAAACCCTCGACGAGCGGTTTCGCGGCGAGCACTTCGCCGACCGAGACGGCGTGAATCCAGATGGGACGCAGCAACGCGCTTTCCGCCGGGCGTTTTGCGCCAGCACGAAAGAGGATCTCCGGCGGCAGGCCGCCGAGCCGCTCTCGCAATGTGCGCGACGGTTCGCCGCGGCGCCATCCGCGCAACGCGTAGTAGGGCACGAGCAGGAACATGCCTACGGCCGTGACGACGCGATAGAAAAAGTACATGAGAAGAAGGAACGCGCCCCGCGGTAGATCTCGACCGCGGTCTGAATCATTTTTCGGCGCGCGGAGCGATAGTATAGCGTGACCGTCAAAGTTTGGCCGGGTCGCCGGCGCGTCGAGACGTGCGCGGGCGGCATGCAAGAAATCGCTGCGGCGTTGCTATGGCTTGTTGTTCCGCGTCAGATAGGCTGCGATCGCGTCCAGGTCGGCGTCGCTGATCTCCGTCTTGCGGAAAAACGGCATCACCGAAATGCCATTCCGAACCGTCGTCTTGACGAATGCAGCGGTCAAGTCTGTGCGCTTATCCAGCAGGGCAGGCACCGCTCCCTTGTATTTCGCCTGTAGCGCCAGCGTGCCCGGTTTTCCAACGCCTTCGCCATGGCACACCGAGCAAAACTTTTGGTATTCCACGTAGCCTCGGGGCTGGCCTTGGCCCGAGACGGTCGCCGGAGTCCACGACGAAGCAATCCTCTGCTCCTGCGCGGCGGCAGTCCGCGCCGCGAAGATCGCCAAAAGTGACACAGCTAGGAAAGTTCCTGCCGTTCTCATGATTTCGCCTCCCTTAGGTGCTTCGGCCAGATGCCATATCTACCGGCGGAAAGGATCCCGTTCGGATCGACGGCGTCCTTCAGCGTTTCGTGGAATCGCAGGAGTGCGTGGTTGTTGAAGGAATAAGTGTCCATCACAGCGCCCTGATGAGCGGGAGCCGTGCGGTATTCCCCCCAGCCGTGCTCCGCCGCGATCTTTACCAGCCGCTGGAATGACGCTCGGTTTTTTTTGTTCGTCTCGATATCGTGCGTGATAGGGAAACCAAAGAGGAAGATGAACGCCCTCTCCCAATAGCCCGTGGGGAGGCTGAACACGGGCACGGGCAAGCCAAGTTCCCTGGCGGCCTGCGCGAATACCCGATTTGCTTCGAAGATCGCCTCGCCCGTCCTCGGAATAATGGGCGAGAACCAGACGTGCCCGTTCGTAGGCGTCGGATTGGTGTCCGACCGCGCGCCGATGGAAAACATTCGCAGGCTGGGTATACCGAATTGCGGCACATTCACCTTTTCTCGTTGCTCGGCAGTGAGCGGAAGCTTGAGCGCTTCGCCGTCCACGAATTTCGCTCCCGGGATCGCCGAGAATTTTTCTTTCGCGAATTCCCAGTTTGCCGCGTTGGCTTTGGCGGCCCCATAAAAGCTCAGCGTGCAACTCCAATAGGGGACGCCTTTCCTCTCGGCATATTGCTGGAGTTCCGGGGAAGAAACTGCATCGGGCTTGGCAAGCAACGCCGTCAACTCCGGATCGGGCTGCGGGCCGCCTCCCAACGGACCTCCTCTGGAGAGCAGAGGACTGCCGAAAAACGGCATGCCATTCGTGACGCGAGTGTTTTCCAGGTTGGTTATGATCTCGACGAGAGGGATCAGATCGTCGTGCCGGGGCGCCATCACCGTGCCGGAAAGATAGGCGTCCGGTTCCGGCATCAGCCAAAATCCCATCTTCGTCACCACGCCAAAATTCGACTGCGAGAAAATGCCGTCCACCCACGGCCCGAAGCCGCTCTTGTACTGCTGCCAGGTTTTCGCGCCGGGCATGGCTCCCATCCCCGTGCGCAGGACTTCCCCGTTGGCCAGCACCACCTCCATCCCGCAGTGCGCGTCGAAATGATTGCGGTACTGCGGCATCAGATAGCCGCCGCCGCGGTCGAGAGAGTTGCCGATGGGGCTGCCCCAACCGGGATCAGGAACATCGATCCAAAGTTTGAGGCCCTTCTCCTGAATGTACCGGTAGAGGTCGAAATAGCTCACGCCCGGCTCGACGAGCGCGTACGCATTCTTCTCGTTGACCTCCAGAATCCGGTTCATCCTCTTCAAGTCGAGGACGACGCTGCCCGAATAGGCAGGTGCCGAACCGCCGTAGCCGAGGTTCTTGCCGGTAGAGACTGGATAGACGGGAATCTTGTAGGTGTTCGCGATCTTGACGACGGCCTGCACCTGCTCAACGCCGTCCGGCGCGACTGCGGCCGATGCGACGAGTTCGTCCGGCTCGCCCAAGAACGGCGAATAGGCATCGCGATAGAGGGCTACATCCTCATCGCTCGTGAAGACCCATTCCTTGCCGACCGCTTCTTCGAACTGTTTGAGCGCGTCGGCAAAATCGCTGGGCTTCACGCCGGGCGGAACTCTCATCATGCTTTCTTTTCCCTTATGTGCTTGGGCCAGATGCCGTATCTGCCGGCGGAAATGATCCCGTTCGGATCGACCGCATCCTTCAGCGTTTCGTGAAAACGCAGCAGCGCGTGATTGTTGTACGAGTACGTGCCCATGATCGTTTCCTGAAACGCAGGGGCCGTGCGGTACTCTCCCCAACCGTGCTCGGCCGCCCTCTGCACCACTTGCTTGAAGGCCGCCCGGTTTTTCTTGTTCGTTTCAACGTCGCGTGTAACCGGGAAAGCGAAGATGAATATGAACGCCCTCTCCCAGTAGCACGAGGGCAGGCTGAAGGAAAGGACCGGCAAGCCAAATTCCTTGGCGGCCGCGGCAAACACCCGATTCGCCTCGAAGATTGCTTCGCCCGTCCGGGGAATGATCGGCGAAAACCACATGTGCCCGCTCGTCGGCTGCGGGTTGACCGGTGACCGCGCGCCGATGGAGAACATCGCCAGGCTCGGTATGCCGAACTGCGGCTTGTGGACTTTTTCGCGCTGCTCGGGAGTCAGGGGCAGCTTGTACGATTCGTTCTCTTCGAATTTGACCCCAGGGATCGCTGAGAACTTCTCTTTCGCGAATTCCCAGTTGGCGGCGTTCGCTTTTTCCGCCCCATAGAAGCTCAGCTTGCAACTCCAGTAGCTAATCCCCTTCTTCAGCGCGTATTCCTCGAGCTCCGGAGACCCGCCGCCTTCCGACTTTGCCAGCAACGCCGAAAGCTCTGCATCCGGCGGAGGTGGCCCCTCGCCCCGATTCCATTTGTCGATTTCCGCAATCATCGGTATCGAAAGCAGCGGGCTGCCAAGGTCCGGCATGCCGTTCGTGACCCGCGTGTTCTCCAGGTTGGTCATGATTTCGACCAGGGGAATCAGATCGTTGTGCCTCGGCACGTAAACAGTGCCTGAGAGGTAGGCGTCCGGCTCCGGCATCAGCCAGAACCCCATCTTCGTCACCACGCCAAAGTTGGATTGCGAGAAGATACCGTCCACCCAAGGGCCGAAGCCGCTCTTGTACTGTTGCCACGTCTTCGCGCCGGGCATGGCTCCCATCCCCGTGCGCAGGATTTCCCCGTTGGCCAGCACGACTTCCATCCCGCAGTGGGAGTCGAAGTGATTGCGATACTGCGCCATCAAATAGCCACCGCCGCGGTCGAGAGAGTTGCCGATGGGGCTGCCCCAGCCCGGATCGGGCACGTCAATCCAGAGCTTCAGCCCCTTCTCCTGAATGTACCGGTAGAGGTCGAAATAACTGACGCCCGGCTCGACCAACGCATACGCGTTCTTCTCATCGACCTCTAAGATCCGGTTCATCCGCTTCAGGTCGAGAACCACGCTGCCGGAAAGAACGGGCGCCGAACCTCCATAGCCGAGATTCTTGCCTGTCGAGACTGGATAGATGGGGATTTTGAAGCTGTTGGCGATCGTCACGACTTTCTGCACCTGCTCCACGCCGTCCGGCGCGACCGCCGCCGATGCGACGAGTTCGTCCGGTTCACCCATGAACGGCGAATAGGCATCGCGATAGAGAGCTACATCCTCGTCACTCGTAAACACCCACTCCTTGCCGACAGCCTCTTCAAATTGCTTCAGCGCGTCGGAAAAATCCTTACTGCTCACGCCAGGTGGAAGTCGCACTGCACACTCCTCGTCTACTCGAAACGCGAATGTTGTTATTCAGAACGAACGGGTGCAATAACCCAGGAGACTAACGGCTCCGGATCATCGCCTGTGGGTTTTGCCAGGGGAGCGACGAAGGTCGTCTTCCCGCTTGCGGATCGAATCTGAGGGACTTGAGTCACCAGGTCTGCTATTCGGCTGCCCCAGTTTGGTCCGTCGGCGCCCAGATCCGCGGCCCGGCGCAGCACGCTCTCAGGGCCTGAGAGTGTGTGCTCGATCGAACCGTCCGGCAGGCGCTTGTGATCGGCGCGGAACACGACTCGCATCCGATGATCCCACGCCAGTCTCTCCAGGCAGAATATCGGACCGTGCGCTGTCAACCCCGCGATCGCCACCGGGCTTTTGTTCCAGCGATAGTACAAATCGTGGAACCACAGACTGGTGATGTCGCCCTTGATTCCATGAACGGACGCTCCCAGGTTCTTCGCTCGTTCCGCGAACTCGACGCTGGCTGGGAACCGTTCATCGAAGACGACTTTGTAAAGCGGTGTCGGCGCAGCCTCGCCGGTCGGGGTCGAAACTACAGGCGAGAAGGCGGCCCGCGCCGATATCGGCAAGGTCAGGGCGGCGAACCCAACCTGAAGAAATTCTCTGCGGCTTGCCATCGGATCCTCCCTCATCAGGGTGGTCGTCAAGATCACATGGAGCCGGAAGTCTGCGCGCGGCTTCAGATCCCCCTGGTTGCGCAAAGCGATACACTAGCCGCGTCTTTTGTGTCAAGCTCAGATTGAAGGTCGCCACTTCGATGCTTCCGCCGCCCAGGCTCCAAACGTCCTGCGGCGGCTAAGGCAGGCACAACTTCCGGGCTGTGGCCGGCATCGGACAACCAGGCACAACCAGACCATGATGCGAACGATTTCGATACCTGCGGCTCTGTTGCTGGCGTGCGTATGCGCTTTCGCGCAGGGAAATTCGTCTTCGAACCATGCTGCTTCTTCCTCAGCGCACGCGGACGATTCGTTGCCGCACGACGCGCACGAGGGCCTGAGCGTCTCCGCGGATGCCTATACGGATATGGCGCGCGCAAAGGAGAAATTCGGCAAGGCCAACCCGGTACCTCTCGGCATCCTGCCGGTCGAGGTTTTCCTGAGGAACGAAACGACCCAGCCCTTGCGCATCGACCTCAGCACCGTCCAGCTCGCCGTGCAGCCCCCCGGCGGCCGCCACCAGGATATAGACTCGGTCCCGGTCCAGGAGGTGGCCAGCGCTGCCGCGCATCCCAAGGGTCCATCGGCTCCGAAAGCGCGGCGCTTCCCCATCGGCTTGGAGTCGCCGACGGACAGCAAAACGGACAAAATGCTGGAGGTTTTGCGCCCATTGTCTCTCGACGCGGACGTTGTACCGCCCATGGGAATGATTCACGGCTTCCTGTTTTTCGATCTCGATCGCGACATGTTGCTCGCCTCGGACGCGAGTCTCTACGTCCCGGATGTGTCCATTGCCGCCTCGCAGAAGGCCTTGATGTTTTTTGAGGTACCTCTCGGCAAGTCCTCCCGGCCGTAATGAGCGCGCGGTCGAGCGTTGCCGCCTCATTTGCTTCCAGCGATGCGCGCGGGTATCATGACTGTTTCATGTCTCCCACTCTGCGGCCACTGTATGCACTACTGCTTGCGATTGCCCTGCTTTTTGGTTCCTGGTCGGCTCGTGCGGCGGACGATTCCTCGATTTTTCCCTTGAGCGACGTGAAGCCCGGGATGAAGGGCTTTGCCTACACGATCTTCGACGGCGACCAGGTCGAAAAAGTCGATCTCGAGGTCATCGGCGTCCTGCACAACGCCGTCGGCCCGAAGCAAGACGTCATTCTCGTGCGGCTCCTGGGCGATAAGGTGCAGCAGACGGGTGTCGTGGCCGGGATGAGCGGCAGCCCGGTCTATCTCGACGGCAAGCTCGTGGGCGCGCTCGCGCTGAAACTGGGCACATTCACGAAGGAAGCCATCGGCGGCGTGACGCCCATCAAGGACATGCTCGAAGTGGAATCGTCGTCGGCTCCCGTGCCGGCGGGACCGGCGCTGCCGCCGAGCGACCCGATTAAAGACACCTTGCGCGTTCCCCTGCCGGAGGATCTCGCTCAGCGCGTGGCCGCCGGCTCTGCTGGATTCCTGGTTCCCATCGAGACGCCGCTCGTGGCTGCGGGTCTCTATCCCGAGACGCTCGCCCGGTTCGGCAGCGAGTTCTCGTCATGGGGCATGGCGGTGATGGCGGGCGGCACGGCCGCGCCGTCGCCCGAAGACGCGCAACTCAAGCCGGGTGACATGGTAGGCATCGACCTGATCCGCGGCGATCTTTCTCTCAGTTCGGGTTGCACGGTGACGACCGTGGACGCGGGCCGCATTCTCGCCTGCGGTCATTCGCTTTTTGGATTCGGCGCCGTTGGAATTCCGCTCTCTCGCGCGCACGTTGTGATGACTCTCGCTTCCGCGGCCGCTTCGACGAAAATCATCAGCACCGGCGGCACCATCGGCACGCTGACGCAGGACCGCCAGACAGCCGTGATGGGCACCCTGGGCGACGGGCCGCCGATGATTCCCGTGGACGTCACCCTCGAGACTCCGGGCGCGGAGAAGAAGTATCACTTCGAAGTGATCGAAAGCCCGCAACTCGCGCCCACACTTGTTGCGACCGCGGTCTATAACGGCATCATCGGCAGTCCCGTGTACGGCGAAGGTTCGACGCTTCAACTGGATGGCACGATCGAAATGAAGGGGCACACGCCGGTGCATCTCCTCGATCTCTTTGCGCCGACCGACCAGCCGGTCCCGGCCGGGTTCTTCGTTGCCACCGACGTGCAGGCCGCTTTCGCACGCATCTACTCGAATCCTTACGAGCGGCCGCAGATCAGCCGGGTCGATCTGCATGTGAAAGCACTGGCGCAGCGGCAATGGGCTGCGATCGACAATGCCTGGGTCGAAAAGAGCGAAGTGCATCCCGGCGAGACCGTCGCCGTAAAAGTTCTTCTCCGGCCCTACAGGGGTGAGCCCTTCATCCAGGAAATACCTGTGACGATCCCCGCGCAGGCTGCGCGCGGAACGCTCGAGCTCGCAATCAGCGATGCCGACTTCCTGAACCGCAACGTGCAAACACTCGCCCTCAGCGCGCAGGGGCAGCTCGCCGGCCTCGAGGAGTTGATTCAACTGGTCAATCGCGAGCGCCACAACGACCGTCTCTACGCCACGCTCCTCCAGCCCACGCCAACCATGCTCGTCGAAGACAAGGAAATGCCCAACGTTCCCGCCTCGACCATCAACGTGCTCGACCAGCGCCAGAATCTGGGTAGCGCGAGATTGCTATGGCAATCCACGGTGGGGGAATGGTCGGTCGAGATGCACGAGGTAATCGCGGGCCAGCACATGTTGGCGATCACGGTGAAGTGAAGCGCGGGCCAAAGGAGACTCCGACCGGATGAAGCAGAGAATCATTCTTGCGGGCCTGCTGGTGATCGCCGCTCTTGTGCCCGTAGCTGTGCGCGCGGAGCATACGCGCTATTGGCGGCAGACGGATTTCTCGGAGTTCGAGAAGGGCACGGCCAACGGCGTGGCGATCCGCAGCGACGGCAAGCTGGCCCCTGCTCCGAAGTTCGATTCATTCGCCGACCCGAATCTCGCGTATCTCTGGGCGCTCCGTCTCGACTCGCACGGGCGGTTGTATGCGGCCGGGGGATCGGACGCAAAGGTTCTGCGGTTCGACGATGCGGGCAAAGCCACAACTGTATTCGAATCTTCGGAGCTTGTGGCCCAGACGATCGCCTTCGACTCCGAGGACAACCTTTACGTTGGTACTTCGCCGGACGGGAAGGTCTATCAAGTGACGCCCGACGGCAAGAAGAGCGTTTTCTTCGAGCCGAAGACGAAATATATCTGGGCCCTGGCGGTGGATTCCCGGAGCGCTCTGTTTGTCGCGACGGGTGACAAAGGCCAGGTCTTCGTCGTCATGCCCGATGGCAAGGGCCAGCTCTTCTACCAGAGCCGGGAGCGCCACGCTCGCTCGCTCGCGTTCGATTCCAAAGGCAACCTGCTGATCGGCACGGAGCCCGACGGGCTCATCTTGCGCGTCGACGTCGTGCGGAAAACTCCGCAGTCCGCTCCCGAGGCTGGGGCGGCGTTCGTTATCTATGAGACGAACAACGCTGAGGTCACTTCGTTACTCACCGATTCCGCCGGGAATCTCTACGCAGCTTCCATCGGAGAAAAGACCCGCACACAAGCATTCCCTCGCATCAACGTCCCAAGCCCTGCACCTCAGACGCAGACGCCATCCACCGCGCCGGCAACCGCCAACCCGGGAGTCGTAGTCTCTCAGGCACAGCCGCCGGCACAGCAACAGCCGGTGGTTTCATACTCGTTTCCCGCGGTATCTTCATCGCGCGGTGCGGAAGTCGTGAAGATTTCGCCGGACGGTTCCCCCGAAACGCTCTGGACGTCGCGCGAAGGCCTGGTGTTTGCTTTGGGACTTTCGTCCGCGGGCAAAATCCTGTTGGGGACTGGCGACAACGGAGCTGTGATCGAGCTGGAAGGCGACAGCGTGTATGCCAGCGTCGCCAAGGCGGCGTCCGCACAAGTCACGGATTTCGTGGCCGCGTCCGATGGCCGAATCTTCGTCGCAACCGCGAACCCGGGAAAGATCTTCACGCTTGGCCCCGGCTACCAATCGAACGGCAGCTTCGAGTCCGACACTTTTGATGCCAAGATTTTCTCGCGCTGGGGCCGGCTGACCTGGTGGGGCGAAAACGGTGCGACCGAAGGCAAGGTTGCGTTTTACGTCCGCTCCGGCAACACTTCCAGTGCCGAGGAGAATTGGAGTCCTTGGACGGGACCGTACAAGGACGCGGCAGGGGCGCGGACGGATTGCCCGTCAGCTCGGTTTGTTCAGTGGAAGGCGGTTTTCCTCGACACGGACAAGGGCCTGCCGCCGAGCATTTCCTGGGTCAGTCTCGCGTACCAGCCGAGGAACGTTGTGCCTGTGATTGACGACATCGCGATCCAGGAACCTGGGATTCGCGTCGCGGGGTTCCCGGAGCAGCAGGGCGGTATGGGCGCGGCCGTGCCCGTCCAGTTGCGGTATCCGCGCAGCCCGGGCGGCAATCCTTCGTTTGCGGTTGTGAGTGCGGAGGCTCCGAGCCGAAGCCCTCAACTGGAGGTTCCTCTGCAGGGACTCGAGCAGAAGGGTTATCAGGGCGTGCTCTGGAGCGCGCACGACGACAACGACGACGATCTCGTCTTCGCGATTTACTATCGCGGCGAAACCGAGCAAAACTGGCGCCTGCTGAAGGACAAACTGAAGACGCGCTACTACTCCTGGGATACCACCTCGATGCCGGACGGCGCCTACTATCTGAAGATCGTGGCGTCCGATTCGCCTTCGAACCCCGCCGATCAGGCGCTCTCGGCCGAGCGCGCAAGCGATCGCTGGCTGGTCGCGAATACGCCGCCTCGGATTGAAAACCTGCGCGCCGGCTCGGGCGTGCTCAACACGAGAGCCTCGTTTGACGCGATCAGCTCTTCGGGCGCGATTACGCGCGCCGAATACAGCGTTGACGCGGGAGATTGGCAGGTCGTTTTTCCCGCCGACGTGCTTTCCGATGCGCCGAATGAGAGCTACGCCCTCCAGCTTCCGGGCCTTCCCCCGGGCGAGCACGTCCTGGCCGTGCGCGTCATCGACCACGCCAGGAACGTCACCGCCGCGAAGGTGACGTTCACCGTGCAGCCGCACGGCGCGCCTTAGCGCTCCCCGCTGAACGACTGGCGGCCGTTTCTAATTGCTCCAGTTGGGCCGCGCCACGACCGCCTCGAACTGGTCCACAATCGCGCCGATTCCCTTCATGCCCCGTTGGTCGTGGCGGTCCTCTACGTGGACCACCCGTCCGCTGCACCGCACCGGCTCCGGGCTGCGGCCGGTCAATTCGCGCGGCAGCGTCAAATAGATTTCGATCGGCTCGCCGACGCTCAGCTTTTCGCGAGAGGTGAAGTAGAGTCCGCGCTCGGAAAGATTGAGGGCGTGACCCTCGAATGTCGCGGAATAAGCTTGTGCTCTCGGTGCCGCGGTTTCGTAGCTGGGTACGACGTCCTCAGCGTGCGCTCCGTTTCCGTTGGCGATAACACGAAAGCGAAGCGGAACCGCACATTCCTTCCGGGGCGAAATACGGCGTTCTCGGCTCGACATGAAGTCCTCCTGATGGTCGTCTGTCTTCTCTGAAGTTTTTCCGGAAGGGTTACGCGAGAATGTCATTCGATCCCGCAGGAGTCAAGATTTCTAATGTTTCGCGCGCGCGAATTGTGAACTATGTTCTGCCGGCACGTGGTCTCAAAATGAAAGATGGATGTGCCGCAATGCAGCAGCGCGTGGCCCGCCGCGGCTCACTCAGAATAAATCGGCGCCCTGCTTTAGCAGGCGGGACACCGGCAGGGTTCATCGAACTCACCAGCTCTACAGATCTTCGGAGCGCCAGCCGGCGGGCGGGAAGGCGATCTTCCAAAAATCCGGCGCGGGAGAGTCAAATTCCAGTGGAGTGTGAAAGCCTTCGGGCATTTCTCGTGGCGAACGCACGACCTTACAGGCCACGCGCTCTCGGGTACCGTTGTGTTCGAGCACCACGCGCGTTTCCATGGGAAGGTTCTGTTTGACGACGACGAGCGCGCCGCGAGGACTTACGCTCAGCGTCGTCGCCTCCAGCGTCGAGGCGTTTCCCTCCAGCGCCACGTGAATCTGGGCGCGGACGCGCAGCAATACGCGCTGGCCGCGGCGGCGGTCCTGGCTCACAATCGTTTGTTTCAGTGGCTTCGCTTCGGCTATTGGTTTTGCCGGCGCCGCCACCGGCTTGGCCGGAGCTGCGCCGATACTGGCCGCCCCGGAGGGCTTGGCTGGCGAGAATCTCACAGGATCAATCTTCAAAGTTCGACACCCCAGAAATTAAGATCGGCCGCGACGAGTTCTACACCCACATCCCAGCCATCAGGCCGGCGCGTTCCCTTCCATACCACCACGCCATTAGCCGCCTGCCGGGTCGAGAGGTTGGTCAGACGAAGTCGCTGCCGCAACTCGACTTCGGTTGGGCTTACGAGAAGGCAGCCGTAATTGTTGACGACGCGCGTAAAGCCTGCTTCGAAGCGCAGCGGCCCCGTTGTTCCGTTCCATTCGATTGTTACCGGGACGCGGGAGTTCATCCGCGGTCCGCGCCGCTTCGCTCGCATCCTCATATCGCTGGGCAGGTCTTCCCTGAAGGACATCCAAGTCTCCGCGGAACATCCGGATAACGCAGGGGTTATGGCCTTCTACTCCGGCGCCCCCGCGCCCCTCTGCATCCAATTGGCATGCTAGGCAGGTCCAAATCGGGGGTCAATGGTACGAAGAGACAGGTATCGGCTTGCGCGTCATCAGACCGGTTCAAGGTCGTGTCTCGAAGGCCTTGGTCCGCGCTCAGTCCGCGGATGCAGGCCCTTCGGTCAAGCGAGGCTTCCCGAAACCCGCAATTTTCCCGAAGTGGCGCTCCGACCATCCCTGGAAGGAATCCATGTAGGTATAAAACACGGGCGTCAGATAGAGAGTAACGAGCTGCGAGAAGATAAGTCCACCGCACACCGCCAGTCCAAGTGGCCGCCGCGAGTCCGCGTTCGCGCCCAAGCCAAGGGCAATCGGCAATGTCCCCATGAGCGCCGCCATTGTGGTCATCATAATCGGCCGGAACCGAACCAGGCAGCCTTGGTAGACAGCCTCGGCAGGTGTCGTGTGCCCTTCCCGCTCTCGCGCGATGGCGAAGTCCACCATCATGATCGCGTTCTTTTTCACGATGCCGATCAGCATGATCACGCCGACGAAGCCGTAGAGGTCGAGGCTGTATCCAAAAATTTGCAGCGTCAAAAGAGCGCCGAATGCGGCCGAGGGCAATCCGGAGAGGATCGTTAGCGGATGAATGAAGCTCTCGTAGAGGATGCCGAGAACAATGTAGATCACGAGGATGGCAATCAGCAGCAGAATCCCCAGGCCGGTCAGCGAAGATGCGAAGGCCTGTGCGTTGCCTTGGAACTGGGACGTGACGGTCGCCGGAAGAGACCGCGCCTCGTCGTTGATCTCGTTCACAGCTTGTCCGATCGCGACGCCCGGCTTGAGATTGAATGAAATTGTCACCGCTGGAAGTTGGCCGAGGTGGTTCACGCTGAGCGGCCCAAGGCTTTCCCCGACGCTCGCAACGGCGCTCAATGGGACCAGGTTGCCTGTGCTCGACCGGACGTAGAGTAGCGAGAGAGCAGACGGATCTTTCTGGTACTGGTCTTCGAGCTCCATCACGACCCAGTATTCATCGTTCGGAGCGTAGATCGTGGAAATTTGCCTCTGCCCGTAGGCCGTATAAAGCGCGTCCTCGACTTGCGCCGCCGTGACGCCCAGCGCCGACGCTTTATCGCGATCGATGTTGACGTTCACCTGCGGATTCTTGATTTGCAGGTCGCTCGTCACGTCCTGAAGGCCCGGCAGGGTCTCCATCTTCTGCTCGAAAGCCGTGGCTACGCGATACAGTTCTTCCGTGTCCGGACTTTGCAGCGTGAGCTGATACGGGCTGTTTGAAACCTGGCCGCCGATCTGGATCGGCGGCGGATTCCGCAGGTACACGGCAAGGCCGGGAATGGTATTGAGTTTGGCGCGGAGCTCCTGGAGCACTTCGTTGATGTCAGGGTGGTGCCTGAACAACGGCGCTGCCGCGCGCAGCACGCTTCCCACCACGGGTACGCTGCCGTATTCGCGCACCAGTCGTAGCATCGTCTGGCTCGGCACCTCCGGCCGCTCCGAAGGTGGCAGCAGATGCATGAAGACGAAGCCGGAGTTGGTGCTCCCGCTCACAGTGCCAAGACTGGAAAAGAAGCCTTTGCGGTTCGGATCCGCCATCAAAATCTTATCCAGTTGTTCCTGATGTTCCTTCATCCCATCGAAGGAAATTCCCTGGGCCGCCAGCGTGTATCCGTTTAGGTTGGACGCATCAATCTCCGGCAGAAAACCCTTCGGGATAACCGAGAATTGCCAGATGGTTATCAGGAGAATGACGCCGGAGAAAACCATCACGAAAACGCGGTGTCGCAGAGCCCATTGCAGCGATACGTCGTATCGTCTCAGCAAGCGAGCGAAGAAACCTTCGAGCGCCATGTAGACTCGGCCGTGTTTCCGGTCATGCTGGGGTCGAATGAACCGGCTGCACAGCATCGGCGTGAGCGTCAATGAAACAAAGCCCGAGACCAGCACGGCCACCATGATGACAACCGAGAATTCGTGCAGCAGCCGTCCGATGATTCCGCCCATGAACAGAACCGGAATGAATACCGCTGTAAGGGACAGCGTCATCGAGACGATCGTGAACCCGATCTCCCGCGACCCCTTGAGCGCCGCTTCCATCGGCCTTTCGCCCATCTCCATGTGGCGCACGATGTTTTCTAGCATCACGATCGCGTCGTCCACCACGAATCCCACCGAAAGGGTCAGCGCCATCAGAGACAAGTTGTCCAGCGTGTAGTTGAGCAGGTACATCACGGCGAAAGTTCCGATGATGGACATCGGAAGAGCAAAGCTGGGGATCAACGTGGCGGAGAGGTTGCGCAAGAAAAGGAAAATCACCAGAACGACGAGGCAGATCGCGAGAAAAAGCGTTGTCTTTACCTCGTTGACCGAGTCCTGAATGCCGGCGGATCGGTCGTAAATCTCGACCATCAAAATGGAAGGCGGCAGGATGGCTTGGAATTGCGGCAAAATCTGTTTGACCCGTTTCACCACCTCGACCGTGTTCGTTCCGGGCTGCCGCTGGATGGCCAGGATGACAGCGTGCCCGTCGTTGTAATAGTTCGAGACTTTGTCGCTCTGCACGCTGTCGAAGATGTTTCCGAGTTCGTCGAGCCGCACGGGCGACCCGTTCCGGTAGGCGACGATGAGCGGCTGGTAGAGCGAGGCGCGCGTGAGTTGTCCGTTGGCTTGCACGGTGAAGGCTTTGTGCGCGCCAAACAGCGTGCCGGTCGGCAGATTCACGTTCGCGTTCTGGACTGCCGTCGTTGCCTCGTCGATGCCGATCTGCCGTGCCGCGAGCGCTCTCGGATCAAGCTGAATCCTTACGGCGTATTTCTGTGCGCCGAACACCTGCACCTGCGCGACACCTTTGAGCATCGAGATACGCTGGCCGAGCAGCGTTTCCGCGTATTGGTCCACTGTGTAAATCGGCTGCGTCTGGGACGTGAGCGCCAGAAAGTAAACCGGTTGGTCCGCCGGGTTCACTTTCTGAAATGTCGGCGGCGTCGGCATGTTTGGTGGTAGTTGCCCTCCGGCACGCGCGATGGCCGCCTGCACGTCCTGCGCGGCGCCGTCGATATTGCGGCTCAAATCGAACTGCAGCGTGACCTGCGTGCTGCCGAGAAGGCTCGTCGAAGTCATCGAGTCGATGCCCGCGATCGTCGAGAACTGTTTCTCGAGCGGCGTGGCAACGGCCGCAGCCATCGTATCGGGGTTTGCGCCGGGCAGGCTTGCCGAAACCTGGATCGTGGGGAAGTCGACGTTCGGCAGGTCGCTGACGGCGAGCGAGCGGTAGCTGATGATCCCGAATATCAGGATCGCCGCCATGACGAGCGTCGTCATGACGGGTCGGCGAATGAACGGTTCGACGATATTCATGGTCTGCTTCAGCCCCCCGCCGGACTCTTCAGAATCTGCACCTTGATTCCCGGAAGCAGCCGGAGTTGACCGTCGGTGACCACCGTCTCGCCGGGCTCGACCCCGCTCGATATCACGGATTCTCCGCCGACCACGCGCGCTACCTTCACGGGCCGTTGTTCGGCTGCCATGTCGGAATTCACGACGTACACGTAATCGCCCTTTTGGCCGGTCTGCACCGCCTGCGACGGAACCACGGTCGCGTTTTCATCCTCCGCGAGGCGCAACAGTACCGTGGAAAACTGCCCCGGCCACAAGCGATGGGACGCATTCTCGAACGTGGCCTTGAGTTTGATCGTCCCCGTGGTGTTATCGACCGTATTGTCGACGAACGTGAGATATCCCGTTTCCGCCTGCGTATCTCCATAGGGCGTCGCTTCCACGCTCAACCTTCCCTGCGCCATGAATTTCTGCACGCTGCCGAGATACTGTTCCGGAATCGAGAAATCGATGAAGATAGGCGTGATCTGGTTGATCACGATCAGCACGGGCACGTCGTTCTGTTTGACGATATTACCGGGATAGACCTGGAGCGCTCCCGTCTGTCCGTCCGTCGGTGCATAGATCTTGCAGTAGTCCACTTGGAGTTGCGCCGAGTCCACTGCCGCCTGATCGGCGCGCACGGCCGCCTCCTGCGCGTCTGCATTCGCCTTCATCGTGTCCAGCTGTTCCTTCGGCGCCACGCCCGCCTTATAGAGCTGCTCGTAGCGGTTCGCTTGCACGTTGTCGAGTTCCGCTTGCGCCTTGTCGCGCGCGAGGTTGCCCTGCGCCTGCGCCAAAGCAGCCACGAATGGCCTCGCATCCAGCGTGAAGAGCAACTGGTCCTTCTTGACGAACTGACCCTCCTTGATGTGCACTTCGTCGAGGACTGCGTTCACCTGGGCCTTGATCGAAACGGACGAGTACGCGTCGGCCGAGCCGATCGCCGTCAGGTTGATCGGGACGGTCTTCTGCACAGCCTTGTCCACCGTCACCGGCACGGCGAATATCGGTGCCGTCTGCGCCGTCTTCGTGGTGCAGCCGCCGGTCGCGAGCAGAATCGCAAGCAGACCGAGCCAAATCATCGGCTGGGCATGGTTCCTATTCATGGCGATGGTTGTGTTCCTTCCCCTAGGGTGCCTGCTTCGAGGTCTCCAACTGGCGAGATGCGACAGGCAGTGTCTCGCGAACCCGACTCCGCATAGCATTATGATACCGCGCAGTCGCAATACACGCCATCCGGCATCGCAATGCCGGTCTCCGTACCCTGCTGCGTCTGGAGTGTCTGTCAGGCCAGCATTAATTAAGACGCGCTAGCGCGCTCTAGGTTTCGAGTAAGTGCTGGTTTCTCAAGCCCCCGCAGCTTCATCCAGGAACCACAACGTGCGGCCCGCCGGCTGAATTCTCCCGGCGGGATATTGGCTGGCTTTGGAGGCAGGCTCGCTGCGGAGGGCGGCCAGAATCTCGCGTTTGTCCGCCCCGGAGACCAGAAAAAGCGTGTTTCGCCCTTGGTTTAGCACAACGGGAGTCAGCGTCAGTCGCCGTGGCGGCTTGGCTGCCACTTCCACCGCCGCGACCCACCGCACCTTCTCCGCCAGCGCCGGCGAACCCGGAAAGAGAGACGCCGTGTGTCCCTCGACACCGAGACCGAGGAGCTGAAAGTCGAACGCAGGCGCGCCCGCTCCGAAGAAGCTTCGCAGTTCGGCTTCGTAGGCCTCGGCCGCCTTCGCCGGGTCCGGCAAATCGGTCGGCATCGCATGGACGTTGCCCGCAGCAATCGGCACGTGCTCGATCAGCGTCTCCCGCGCCATCCGGTAGTTGCTTATGGGATCGTCGTGGGGCACGTAGCGCTCGTCGCCCCAGAAGAGATGCACGCGATCCCACGGCGTGCGCACCCCGTAGTTCTCGGCATGTGCCCAGAGCGTGTAAAGCTTGGCGGGCGTGCGGCCTCCGGCCAGCGCGACCGCAAACCTCCCTCGCTGCTTGATCGCGTCCTGCATGGCTCGCAGCATCTCTTCGAGCGCGGCTCGGCTCAGAGCATCGAGATCGGGGAAAACGCGCGTCTCCATTTTCATGAGGCTGTTTGTTCAGACAGGGCGCTGCTACTTCGTGGTTTTCACCGCATGCCCGCCGAATTCGTGCCGCATCATCGACAGCAGCTTATTGGCAAAAGGCTCCGGGTCCTGAGAGCGGAACCGCGCATCCAGAGCCCCGGTGAGCGTCGGCAGAGGAACGCCGAGTTCGATGCCCTCGATCGCCGTCCAGCGTCCCTCGCCCGAATCGGGGACGTACGCCTCGATGCCGTCGAGCGAAGGATTCTTCGCCAGCGCGTCCACCGTCAAATCGAGCAGCCAAGACCGGACCACGCTCCCGAACTGCCAGATCTTGGAGATTTGCAGCAGATCGAGTCCGAACTCTTTCTTGTGTCGGAATAGATCGAACCCCTCGGCGTACGCTTGCATGATGCCGTACTCGATCCCGTTGTGGACCATCTTCACGTAGTGGCCTGCGCCCGTCGGCCCGACCCTTCCCCAGCCCTTGTCCGGTCCCGGAGCGAGCGTCTGAAAGATCGGCGCCAGCCGCTTCACCACCTCCGCATCGCCGCCGATCATCATGCTGTAGCCTTCCGTCAGTCCCCAGATGCCGCCGCTCGTGCCGCAATCGACGAAGTTCAGCTTCTTTTGAGCGAGTGCGGCTCCGCGCCGCACCGAATCCCGGTAATACGAGTTTCCGCCGTCGATGATCGTGTCGCCGGGCGCCAGGTGCGGCGTGAGCAGATCGATCGTCTGGTCCACCGGCGCGCCTGCGGGCACCATCAGCCAGACGGCGCGGGGCGGCTTCAGTTGCGCGATCAGTTTCTCGATCGAATCGATGCCCGCCGCCCCTTTATCGACCACGCGCTGCACCGCCGCCGCGTCGCGGTCGAATCCGACCACGCGATGCCCGCCGCGCACCAGCCGCTCCGTCATGAACGCGCCCATCTTCCCCAGTCCGATCATCCCCAGTTCCATCGCCATTGCCTCCTGGAAACCGTCGTCAAGAATCCGCTGTCACTCCCAGCCGCGCCAGGTCGTCGCGAAGCTGCTCGACGTTCTGAAACTGGATCGTCCGCATGCCGAGCTCCTGCGCGCATTCCAGATTCAGTCCCCGGTCGTCGATCATGGCGCACTCTCCTGGATCGCATTGCGTGATCTTCAGCGCCAGGCAGTAGATTTCGCGGCCCGGCTTTCGCACGCCGAGGTAGCACGAACTCAGGAAGACTTTGAAATAGTCACGCAGGCGGAACGTCCGTATCCGGTAGTCGTTGATTTCGAGCGATTCGTTGTTGAGCGCCGCCATCACGTAACGCTCCGTCCGCGCGAGCTTGCCCAGAAAATCGAGCGCCTCGGGAAACGGCTGCGATTGCTCGAACATGAAACGCTTGAACTCATCCGGCGTGAAGGCGCGCTCCCGGTAGAAGACCGTCCGCCGCAGGTACTCGTCGAGACTCGCCTCGCCGCACTCGAAGGCGTTCAGCATCAGCTCGTGGCGATCTTCGAAATCGGCCCAGTCGAGATTGAACTTCTCGACTGCGCTTCGCCGCGACCCCCGGTCCCATCCGTTCGTCAGGATCACGCCGCCATTGTCCCAAAACAGCACTTTCGCTTTCGCCATCGATCCTCGCCAGGGCCACCATTATCCTCGTCCCGCTTCTCGTGCAGAAGCGGAATTCTAGCCCGTAGCAGTCACAGTGCCCAACAATACCTCCCAATCCTTACGCTATGATGAAGTCTGACTGATGCCTCCGCGCCCCGCTAAGCAGTCTCTGACCGTTTTTACCATCGGACGACTTGCCGGATGCCGTGCGAGCGGAGGAGTTCGCTGGCGGCATCGCTGAGCGCTGCCGGGATTGGCTACGTTCGCCTCAAAGAGCTAGGCGGTTTGCGTCACGCGAAACGCGATTCGGTCAACCTCGGCTGGCGCAACGCGAGCTTCCGCGGTTTCGCGGACTACATGCAGACGCCGGAGTTCGCTGGCGCGCTCGATCGCGCCATCCGGCTCGCCGCGGACCGGCCCACCGCGCTCATGTGCGCCGAAGCCGTCCCGTGGCGCTGCCATCGCTCGCTCGTTGCGGACGCGCTTGTCGTTCGCGGCATCCGCGTCTTGGAAATTGTGAGCGCGGCGAGCCCCAAGGAACACGCGCTGACGCCCTTCGCGCGTGTCCGCGGCACGCATATCACTTACCCGGGCGGCCAGCAGGCGCTGTTCGACCCTGCCCAGGGCGATCCGCACTAGGATTTAGCCGCGGACTCGTCCCTGGACGGAGGTTCAGGGCCACCGGTCCGTTTACTCCAATGAAAACAGACCGCTCGTAAATCTTGGCTCCGAGAACGCGAAAGGCTAGATTTGTAAAGGCCAGTCGCACCGTGCCGCCAGCCCCAATGAACACTGAAGGCATTGCGTCCCCCGAGATGGGCGCGGAACAGCGCGCTCTCGAAATCCGCCGCGGCTTGCAAAAGCTGGGCCGGCACGACTGGTCCCTGTGGGCCACCGCCGTTGTCGTGATCCTCTCCTTGACCGCTGCGGTCGGCTCGCTCGCCGCCTGGATCACGGCAATTCCGAACGACCCGTACTATCAACTCCACATCAGCGAGTCCGTTCGCGGCCTGCTGGGCTTGGTCCTGTTGTTCAGCGTCTACACGCTTTACCAGCAACTCCAGCTCAGGCGGGCGCGCGTTCAGCTGATCAACCAGATAGAAGTCGCCGGCCAGGAGCAGAAACGCGCGGAGGAGTTCCGCAAGCTGTCCATTGTTGACCCGCTGACCGGCCTTCACAACAGGCGGTTCGGCGAGGAGCGCTTGGCCGTTGAGATCAGCCGGGCGCAGCGAAGCAACCGCTCTTTGACTGTCCTGATGATCGACATGGACGGCCTCAAGGAGATTAACGACCAGTACGGCCACGGCGCGGGCGACGCTGCCTTGAAAGCGTTCGCCGAGCGTCTGATGGCCGCAACCCGCGGCAGTGATCTGCCCGCTCGGATCGGTGGAGATGAGTTCCTGGTGTTGCTCCCCGAGTGCGAGCCCGGAGGCGTGAACCGCGTCCTCAATCGTCTGACCGCGCTCGAAATTGAGGTCGGCCCAAACAAGATCCCCCTCTCGTACTCGGCGGGATCGGCGGATTACCGGGCCGGTGAAAGCCTCTTGCAACTCCTCGAGCGTGCCGACGATGCGCTCTACGCCAAGAAGCAAGCCCGCAAGAAACCACAGATGCAGCCCGTTCCGCAGGCCCGCTAGTCTGGGCTCGATTTACACCCAAACCTGGATTGTCGCGCGTTATTTCTTGGGTGGGTATTTCTCGCAGGACTTCCTGACCATGTCGTTCAATTTGCCTTCGATCTTGGTGGGGTCGCTTTTTTCCTCGCTCGCGATGGCGCGCCAAACCAGGGAACGAGTGGACGGGTCTCGCAGATCGATCACCAACGTGCCCTCGGCATACGGCACTTTCACGACGCGCGTGCCGAAGCCGTACCATCCGGCGGGGTAGGTCTCCAGTTCTTCCTTGCGCGCAGATCCGAACCGGTATACGACGTTCAGGTCCGACCGCCCGGATACCTCCGTCAGGCCCCTCGCCGTCAGATCGTGTTCGATGTCCGCCTCGATCTGCTTTTTCACCAGTGGGCTGTTCAAAGCGGGATTCTTGCTGTTCAACTGGCCGTCGCGGATCGAGAACGTCTTGTACTTGCTGAAATCGGCGGCTTGGTCGAATTCGACCGTCACTTTCTGTGCCAGCGCGCCCCGAGCGGCAAACAGGCTCAGGATGAACACTCCCACGATCTGCGACCTTCTCATCGTGCCACCCCCTGATATATCCCATTCAGCGAGACGCAGTGTATCAAGAAACGCGAAACCTTTTGCACGGGATCGCCTGATGTTTCGGCGGAGGCATGCGCTCGCTTTCGGCCTGAGGGCTTGCGCGCCGCTCTTTCGCTGTTGATGTCTTTCGGATATGCTTATTGGGTTCAAGAGCGCCTAACGCAAGCTTCCTCGATATCCTGCCGAGTTCTTGGGTTTCAGTGCGCATCCGACACCGGGCGCCATTCATCTTTCGTCAGTTAGGGGAATACGCATTCTGAAAAGAGCGTGACAATGTCGCATAGGGATAATCAATCGCGATGATCGACACACGCCGCGTCGTCCGAACTTGTCTCGCTTACTCCGCCGTGACGGTTGTTGTGCTGCTCTTCTCATCTTCCGCGCCTGCCCAGGAACAATCCCTGCTGCTGGCCGCGACACTCTCGCAGGGTCAATCCAGCGCCTCGGCGCAATCAACCACGCCCGAGAGCAGCGAGCAGAATCGAAACAACCAGGGCCAAACGCAGGACGTTCAGAAAAAGAACGATCGAATGTTTTACGTCATGCCGAATTACCTCACGGTCGAAAATCAGGCCGAGGTGAAGCCGCTCACCTGGAAAGAAAAGTTCGCCATCACGGCCAAAGGCGCGTTCGATCCGTACGAATTTGGGATGGTGGGCATCGTGGCAGGAATCCGTCAGGCCGAGAACGCCTATCCCGGCTTCGGACAGGGTACCGCTGGCTACGCGAAAAGATACGGAACAGCGATGGCGGACCAGGTGGACGGCAACATGATGGTGGGCGCTGTCTTCCCCACCATCCTGAAAACGGACCCACGTTATTTTCAAATGGGAACGGGGCGGTTCTTTCGCCGATTCGGTTACGCGCTGAGCCGGGTTTTTGTCGCACGGAAGGACTCAGGCGGCCAAGTCTTCAATGTTTCCGAGGTGGCCGGAAACGGGGTCGCAATTGGAATCTCGAACCTCTACTATCCGGCCGCTGATCGGAGTGTTTCGAGCAACTTGAACGGCTGGGGAGTCCAAATGGCCATCGATGCCTTCGGGAATGAACTCAAGGAATTCTGGCCGGATATCCATCGCCGCTTTTCGAAGAGGCCGCACGCCGATTCCGCCGCGCCCGCTGACCCGCAGTGATTCCTCATCTCCCGCAGAGGCAAAATCCCCGCCACCTCCGCAGGCGTGGTAGACAAAGGCGCCCGCAAGCGTGAAGTTATTCAGCTCCTCGCAAAATAATCCGGCGTCCCTTTACGCGACTTTAGTGTGCCGGTGGCACTCGCTCTCTGGCGGCCGGTTTCTTCATGATGAACGCCAGCGGAATCAGGCACGCAACCACCACCGCCAGCACCGCAACCACGTCCTTGAACGCGAGCGCATTCGCCTGCTGCTCCATCATCATCGCCAGGCGCTCGTAGGCCTGGCGGGTTGCCTCTCCAGCGCTCAGTCCCTGGTTGCGGAGCGTAGCGGACATTCCCTCGACCATTTGGCGAAACATCGGATTGCCGTTGTGCATGTGCGCCGACAGGTAGCTCTGCCGCGCCTGCGTGCTCCGCGTGACGAACGTGCTGACCAGCGCGATTCCGATGCTTCCGCCGATGTTGCGGACAAAATTCATCATGCTCGACACCTGGTTGTTCTTCTCGCGCGGCACACCCGCGTAGCACAGCACGTTTGATGGGATGAAAATGAACGCTAGGCCCGCCACCTGGTAGGTGCGCAGCATCGCCGCCGTCCCGAAGTCCATCCCCAGAGTCAAATGCGTCGCCATGTGATAGAGCCCCAGGGACGTCGCGCCAAATCCGAACGCCAGCAGAAATCGCGGATCCATTTTCCCCGTGAGCACGCCGGACAACGGCATGGTGATCATCATCAGAAAACCGCCGAGTGCCATGCATTCGCCCGCTTGCGCGGCCGAGTAGCCCATAAGATTTTGCAGAAACTCCGGAAGCAGCACGGTCGTGCCGTACAGAACCGCGCCGAGTATGAGCATCGTAAACATCGCCGTCGCGAAGTTCCGCCTTTTCAAAAGCTTGAGTTCCACGATGGGGTGCGGATGCCGCCACTCCCATCGCGCCCATACAATCAAGATGACAACCGCCGCAATGGCCCCCGCCGTGATCCAGTGCGAACCGAACCAGTCCGCCTCTTGTCCCTTGTCCATCACCATTTGCAGGCAACCAACGCCCAGGGCTACAAGCCCCAGACCCACGTAATCGATCCCTCCTTTTTTCGCTTTGATCTGCTCCTGGCGCAGGTATGGCGGGTCCTCGACAAAACGATAACTGAGGAGAAGCGAAAGAATGCTGATCGGCACATTGATGTAGAAAATCCACCGCCAGCTATAATTGTCCGTAATCCATCCGCCAATCGTCGGGCCTATCGCCGGCGCCAGGACGACAGCCATTGCGTAAATCGAAAATGCCATTCCCCGCTTCTCCGGCGTAAATGTGTCTGCCAGAATCGACTGTTCGCTCGGTTGCAAACCGCCGCCGCCGATTCCCTGAAGAATGCGAAAAAACACCAGCATCCCCAGCGTCGGAGCAAGACCGCATAGAAAACTGCTACCCGCAAACAGCATCACGCAGGACATGTAGAAGCGCTTGCGCCCGTAGCGCGTTGCGAGCCACGCGCTGATCGGCAGGACGATTCCATTCGACACGAGATAGCTCGTCAGCACCCACGTCGATTCGTTGATGCTCGCGCCGAAGCTTCCCGCGATGTGGGGCAGCGCGATGTTCGCGATGGAAGTGTCGAGCACTTCCATGAACGTCGCGAGCGTCACCGTGAAGGCGACGATCCAGGGGTTGTAGCGCGGCCGCCAGGCGGCGTGGTCGAGCGTCAGTGCGGTCGCCATCGTAGATTGTTCTTGCTATTTACTACGGGCTGGAATAAATGTACATGCATGTATGTATGCTGTAAAGGGACGGAACGCGCTTGATCATCCGGGACCACGCGTTCCGTCCTTCCCGTCCTTCGTTTCGGTCGCGAAGAGCGAAGTCGCCCGCCCCGCGGCAGCAGGCCCGCACCGAAGCAACGTGCCGAAGGCTTCTCGCCGCCGCGGAACGGATTTTCGCGCGGAAGGGATTCGAAGCCGCGCGTCTGGAAGACATCGCCGCGCTCGCCGGTTACACCCGCGGCGCCTTCTACGCGAACTTCGAGAGCAAGGAAGATATCTTTTTTGCGCTGCTTGAGCAGTGGGTGGCGGAGCGCCTCGCGGATCTCGACGCGCTTTTCGAAGAGCATAAGGATCCCGCCAAACTCCGGCGCGCCCTCCGCGACCACTACGCGGACATTTCCAAGAACCGCGATTTGGTCCTGCTTTCCGTCGAGTTCAAGCTTTTCGCCGTTCGACATCCCAAGGAGCATGCGCGCTTGCTCGCCCGGCATGAAAGCCTTCGCTCCGGTGGCGGAAGTTTCCTGGATCGCGTCGCTAAATCGTTCGGGCGGACGATTCCGATCCAGAGCGCGGCCGCGGCCGCGGCGATTGGCGCCATCTCCAGCGCACTCGTTCTCGATCATCTCCTCGATCATACCGGGATCGCCGAGCAGGATATCCAGTATCTGCTTGGAATTGTTTTCGACGGCATCCTCGGAGCCACGACCGCGAAGTAAGGCCCCTCATTGTCCGGCGCGAAATCCGTTTCGGCGCTGCTGCTACCATTCTCGTCCGAATCCTGATTTTGTGGCACAGTAGACGTTCGATGGCCGCCGCTTCCGGGACTTCCAGGCCCACCCAACGCATCGCATTCACGTACCCGTCCTTCATGCTTTACCAGACGGCGCGATTCTGCATCGTCCTCGCAACGGAGATGCAGTCGGTTGCAGTCGGCTGGCAGGTGTACGAGATCACCAGGCGCTCGCTCGACCTCGGCCTCGTTGGCCTCGCGCAGTTCCTCCCGGGAATCATTTTCCTGCCGTTCTCGGGCCACGCCGCGGACCGCTACCACCGCTCGAAAGTCCTCACCATGGGCTACGCCGCCCTCGCGATCTGTTCGGCTCTGTTGCTGACGAACACTCTTCGCGGCGCGCGGCTCGTCTATCCAATCTACGTGGTGGTCGGGCTGATCGGAATCGCGCGCGCGTTCACCGGCCCGGCAAGCCGCGCGATCCTCCCGCTGCTCGTTCCCGAGGAACACTTCCAGAGCGCGTTCGCGTGGGGCGCGACGTTCTTCCAGATTGCGACGATCCTCGGCCCGGCCGTCGGCGGCCTGGTCTACACGATTTTTCGAGGCCCCGCAGCGGTCTATGCAGTGGCGATGGCGGGCGGCGTGTGCGGCGCAGTCGCGATGGCGCGCGTGCAACTTGCGCCGCGGAAGCGGCCGACCGAGCCCTTGAACTGGAAGACTGTTTTCGCCGGCCTGCACTACATCTGGCGCGAGAAGCTGGTTCTGGGATCGATTTCGCTCGATCTCTTCGCGGTCTTGCTCGGCGGTGCGGTCGCGCTGCTGCCGGTGTACGCGCGCGAAATTCTGAAGACGGGGCCGTGGGGACTGGGGCTGTTGCGTTGCGCGCCCGGAGTAGGGGCCGGGGTGATGGCGCTCGCCCTGGCGTACCGCCCGCTCGGCAAGCGCGCCGGGATGAAGATGCTGTGGTGCGTCGCGGGCTTCGGCGTGTGCACCATTCTCTTCGGCGTCTCGCACAGCCTGACGCTCTCGATCGTGGCGCTGATCTTTGTCGGCGCAACGGACATGGTCAGCGTCGTGGTGCGCGGCATCCTGATACAGCTCGGCACGCCCGACGAGATGCGCGGCCGCGTCAATGCCGTCGACATGATTTTCATCGGCGCATCGAACGAACTCGGCCAGTTCGAATCGGGCGTGACGGCGTGGTGGCTCGGAACCGTGCCCGCCGTCGTGCTGGGCGGCATCGGCGCGCTCGTCGTGACCGCGCTGTGGGCCTGGATGTTTCCCGAATTGCGCAACGCCGACCAGCTCGTCACACCGGATCCGAAAAACTAGTCCGCGGCCTTCGCCTTCTGCTCGACCCTAGCACGCTCATACACGTTCGCGGGACTCCAAGGCTGAACCGTCGTGCCGCCGCTGATGCGCGTCTGCATCCACGGGGCGAAGAAGTTGTACGGGTGAATGGCCTCGGGTGCGCCTGCTTCGTCGAGCTTCCTGCGCAAGTCGGCGGGAATCGTGAAATCGAGCGCGCCGAGATTGTCCTCGAGCTGCGCAACTTTCGTCGCGCCGATAATCGTGGACGTGATGCCGGGCTGCGTCGCGACCCAGTTCAGCGCGACTTGCGCCGGAGATTTGCCGATTTTCCTGGCGACTTCGAGAAGCGCGTCGAGGACGCGCCAGTTGTGCTCCGTAAATTTGTTGAACATCGGATTCGGCATGGTCAGACGGCCCTCGCCACTGCCTTTGCTCCCCTCCCTCTTGTACTTGCCGCTCAACAAACCGCCCGCGAGCGGACTCCACGGGCAGATTCCGATGCCGAGTTCCTGCGAGACGGGAACGTGCTCGCGCTCGATATTGCGCTCGGCGAGCGAATACTCGAGCTGCAACGTGGCGACGTGCTCCAAGCCTCCCTTTTCGGCGAGCGTTTGCGCGCGGGCGACGTACCATGCCGGCGTGTCGGAAAGTCCGTAGTAGCGGATCTTTCCTTCGCGGACCAGGTCGGTCAGCGTCGAAACAACTTCCTCGACGGGCGTGATCGTGTCCCAGGAGTGGAGGTAGTAGAGATCGATGAAGTCGGTGCGAAGGCGGCGCAGCGAGCCTTCGAGGGCGCGGTAGATATTTTTCCGGCCGTTACCGCCTGCGTTTGGATTTCCCTGTTGCGCACCGAAAGTGAATTTCGAGGCGATCACGACGCTATCGCGCAGCTTGTGCTCGGCGACGTATTTCCCGACGATCTCCTCGCTTTGGCCCATCTGGTAGCCGTCGGCGGTGTCAATGAAATTGCCGCCCGCCGCGAGATAGCGGTCGATCATTTCGATGGAAGTTTTTTCGTCGGAGCCCCAGCCCCAGCCGGTGCCGAAACTCATTGCCCCGAAGCAAAGCGGAGTGACGCGCAAGCCGGTGCGTCCCAGCGTTGTGTACTCGTTCAATTTCATATGATTCCTCCTGAGGGACTCGAAAGTCGAAATTCGAAAGTCGAAATTGGAGGCGCGAAAGACCCCCGGTTCCAGTGACGGGTAGAAATGCGCGTCGCAGGCGACGCCGGCGCTCGAAAATCGAGATTCGGGACTCGAAAATCGGCGGCCGAAAGGCGAATCGCCACCCCCCGCGATATGTGACGATTTGAGAGGGTCGCCATCGTTTGTTTTCTGTGACTTGGGCGCGTTTTTGTTCGACACACTGTGACGATTAGATTTGCGCAGTCCGCACGCGCAGTAAGCGGGACGGGCGCGGGCGTGCGTCCCGGGACGGCCCGCGGAGCCGCCTGCTCTTCGCCTTGCTTCCGAATTCCAGTCCAATTCTTCACGCGACTATCTTATGCCTCGGGACGAGTAATGCAAGCATGGAACCCTGTGGACTTTTTGGGGGCAGTGATTAGTGGCTAATGGCAAGTGACTAGTAATTCGTTGCTCGCGCTTATACCAGTTCCCTACTCCATGGCAGGTTAAGATCAAGAGAGCGGCGGCGGGCGGGAGGAGTATGACGAATGGCAGGAATGCGGTGCTGTCGAAATTGACTTGGCGGGGGCTGGAGTATCCGGTGCGGACGACGGTGGCGGCGGTGGTGTCGTTGCTTGTGGCGCGGATGTTCAAATTGCCGGAGGCCTATTGGGCGCCGGTCACGACGCTGGTCGTGACGCAGTCGTCCATCGGAGAGGCAATGACAAGCGGGTGGCAGCGATTCGTCGGGACCGCGCTGGGCGCGGCAGCGGGAGCGTTGCTCGCGACGTACTTCGGGCCGAGCGCGATCGTTTTCGGCGCGGGCGTGCTTGGGCTTGGCCTGATCTGCGCGGTCCTGCATCTCGACAGGCCCGCGTACCGGTTTGCGGGAATCACGCTGGCGATCATCCTGTTGATCGCGCGCGCAAGCGCTCCGTGGGTGATCGCGGCGCACCGGTTCTTCGAGGTGTCGGTGGGAATTGCGGTGGGGCTGGCCGTCACCGCGCTGTGGCCGGAACGCAAACCAGCGTGAACGCTTCGGCGGACGGCCGAAGACACACACGGCAAATACATGCTGTGGACGTTCGGCAGTCTCAGGACAGGGAAGCAGCGCACCCTTCGCCACTGCACTCAGGGCGAGAAGGACGGGCGCGGTGCGCCTTACGCGGTTGGCTTTCCTTGGCTACATTCGGGAGAGGCGGGACAAGCCATCCGGCGATTAAGGATTCGGCTGTGGCGGCGGTGGTTGCGGGTCCGCCGGCCTAATGCGGATGGACGATCGAAACCGCTTATATTCGGAATAGCGAACCGTCATGCGGATGTGGACACCGCCCGACTGGAAGTGCAGGACGTCGTCGGAGTGCGTGAAGGTTGGAAACCAATAGTGGCCTTCGATATTTTCGCGGTAGGTCTCAAACTTGGGAAATACGTTTTCGCTGTTGCCCTTCCGGATGTCCGGCACGGCTTTCCCGTAGGTCTTGACGATTTCCAGGTCCTTATCATCGACCCAGATGCGTCCTTGAAAGTAGCGTTGATTCTTCTCAAGCTTCTTTGGACCCACATCGAACACATAGGCGCTTATTTCGTCCACTCGTTCGCGACCGACGTAGGTGACATCGTACTTGGGCAGCTCTTCGGTGGTGAGCACGAAGGGCTGAATATTCCTGAGATCGTCCAGGTCCTGCTCGGAGAGCGATACGCGCTCGAGCGTCGGAGGAGGGGCATAGGTGACGACCTCGTAGCGCTTGCCGGAGGGCGTAAAGGTGACGTCGCTCGTCATGCGATATTCACCGTCCGGCGCTCCGGCGTCGTCGATTGTCTGCACGACGAAGGTTTGGATGTAGGTGAAATTTTCGCGTTCGGCCCTGAACTCAGCTTCACTTTGCGCGAATCGCTGAATGATTTGGTCCGCCGGGATCGACGGCGGTTCTTTTGAGATGCCGGAGGAGTGGTGATCGACTTCCGGAGCCTTCCGCGGAGGCGCTGGTTCCGGTGGCCTTACTTGCGACTGCGGGGCCGGCTCATATTGCGGAGGCGCACCAGGCAACGGCCCTTCTTCTTCCTGTGCGGCGAGCGGGAGGGAAAAGAACACGCCCGCGAAAAGGAGGCAAGCTAACGGCAGGACTCGCGCTCTGCGCTTCGGTAGACCTTTGGAGATATCGTGCCGCATTCTTGCGGGCCTCATCCCGCCATTCGGGCCGCCATTTGGCGCCGTCGATGACTATAGGAGCTTCCTGGTGGAGCAGGGGTTGCTTTTACACAGTAGAATTTGAAAGGACCGGTTGATTGACATCTTGTGGCTGCGCTTTTTGGGCGTGCGTGCAAAACAGCCTCAGGTCTTCCCGACATAAAGCGTCGGGACGCAAAAGGCGCGAAACACCTGAGCTACATTGATTCGCTGAAGGCGATGCCGCGCTGAAGGGCCGCCTGCCGGTCGGCGGGCAGGCCGCGGTGCTACGCTTAGACCTAAACCTGACACGTTACCTCCGCGCGACGCGGCCAGCGCGAACAGCAAATCTACGCTACAATTGAACACTCGTGCTCTCCGTTAACAACATTACGATGCGCTTCGGCGCCAGAATACTGTTCGAGGACGTCACCTGCACGTTCCCTGCGGGGCGGCGGTACGCCATCACGGGGCCGAATGGCGCGGGCAAGTCGACGCTGATGAAAATCCTCACCGGAGAGCTTGAGCCTTCGAAAGGTTCGATCACCCGGCCGAAGAAACTCGGCATCCTGCGCCAGGACCAGTTTGCGTTCGACGAATATCGCGTGATCGACACGGTCATCATGGGCAACGCGCCGCTGTGGAAGGCGCTCGTCGAGCGCGACGCGCTCTACGCGAAGCCGCACGAGTCGCTGACCGACGCGGACGGCATGCGACTCGGCGAGCTCGAAGGGATCGTCGGCGAAGAGGGCGGCTACACGGCGGAGGCGGACGCGGCGCGGCTGCTCGACGGGTTGGACGTGGCGGAGCCGCTGCACGAGCGCAAGATGAAAGAGCTGCAGGGCGGGCAGAAGGTGCGCGTGCTGCTGGCGCAGGCGCTCTTCGGCAATCCGCCGGCGCTGCTGCTCGACGAGCCGACGAACTACCTGGACCTCGACTCGGTCCACTGGCTTCAGGATTATCTGTGCGCGTACGAGGGCGTCCTGATCGTGATTTCGCACGACCGGCACTTTCTCAACAGCGTGTGCACGCACACCGCCGACATCGATTACGAAACGGTGATCATGTACAACGGCGGGTACGACGACATGGTGCTCGCGAAGACGGCGATCCGCTCGCGCATCGAATCGGAAAACGCCCAGCGCGAAAAGAAAATCGCGCAACTGAATGAATTCATCGCGCGGTTTTCGGCCGGCACGCGCTCGGCGCAGGCGACTTCGCGCAAGAAGGAAGTCGAGCGGTTGCAGACCGCCGAGCTGGCAAGGTCCAATATCGCGCGGCCATACATCCGTTTTCAGATGGACCAGCACTCGGGGCGGCATCCGCTCGAGATCAAGAGCGTGGTGAAGGCGTACGACGGAGTGAAGGTTTTTCAGCCGTTCTCGGCGAGCGTGACGCGCGGAGAAAAAATCGCGCTGATGGGGCGCAACGGCACGGGGAAGACCACGCTGCTGAAATCGTTGATACGCAACGCGACGGGATACATCGAGGACACGGACAAGCAGTTCGCGATCGACGGCGGAACGGTGGTGTGGGGCCACAACGCGCTGGTGGGCTACTTCGCGCAAGACCATTCGGAATCGATCGTGAAGGGCACGACGGCGATCGAGTGGCTGCACCAGTTCAAGCTGCAAGCGACGCAAGAGGAGCTGCGCGGGCTGCTCGGGCAGATGCTGTTCAGCGGCGAAGACGCGCTGAAGCAGACGCACACGCTTTCCGGCGGCGAGTCGGCGCGGCTGATCTTCTGCCGGCTGATGCTGCAAAAGCCGAACGTGCTCGTGCTCGACGAGCCGACGAACCATCTCGATCTCGAGTCCATCAACGCGCTGAACATCGCGCTACAGAAATACGACGGCACGGTGCTGCTCGTCACGCACGACCACGACGTGATCGACGAGGTCGCCACGCGCATCTGGCATTTTGCGGGCGGGCGCGTCGAGGACTTCAAAGGGCCCTACGAGGAATACGTGGCGTACGCGCAAGAGAAGGCGTCGTAGGCCGCAAGCCCACCGCACGCGAAAAATCAAAACGTCGCGGATGCGCCGCCGACCGCTACAGCAGCAGCTCGCGAAGACTCCGCTGGAGAGATTGAGCCATCTGATGAAGCTGGTCGAGGGATGGCAGTTTTACTGGCGCCAGCAAGAGCCGGCCGATCGCGCTCGCCGACGTGCCGGCGCTCTCAGTTGGATCCACGAACCGGCCCGTGCGTACGTCCAAGATCACATAGATGCTGCCGGATGAGACGGAGGAGAACCTGGCTACACACTGCCTGGCTTCTTCCAGGCTCGTGGTACTAGCCGCCCACATACGGCTGCCATGTGGAAGCTGCAAGAATACTTGATGCGTCAGTTTCATTCCTGTTCTCTCCGCTTTAGGCAAACACACGCCAGCTAGACATCGGCAAGGCATTGAGGTTGCTTGAGTGCCAGGAATCTGCGCGGGACCGCGCTGGGTTATCCCAAGCTTCCTGTTGACCCCCAGGAATGTAGGTCGGACCGTTTCGGGAAAACCATATCGGTTGCTACCTAAAGCTCGTACAGATTTCCTATAGTCGAGTACTTAAGGGTGCGAGAACCTGCACAACGAAGCGATGGGAAGAACGTCGCCGAGCTCTTCTTGATGATGCTCGGCGCGCGCGGGCGCGACTTGACGGACATCCGGCGAACGTGAAATTATGCCCGAATCACCCACAGGAGCGCGCAAATGGCGACACAACTGGCCTCCACATACGCGGATTTGAGCCTTTTTATCGGCGGCGAATGGCTATCGGCCGCGGGGCGGAAGAGTTCGCCGGTGATCAATCCGGCGACGGAAGAAACGATCGGGCAGGTGCCGCACGCGTCGAAGGCGGACCTCGACCGGGCGCTCGCGGCGGCGCAGGAAGGCTTCAAGACGTGGCGCGCGATCTTTCCGGACGAGCGCGGGCGAATCCTGAAGCGCGCGGCGGATCTGCTGCGCGAGCGCAAAGAGGAGATCGCCCGAATCGCCACGACCGAGTCCGGCAAAGTGATCCACGAGACGCGGATCGAAGTGATGATGTCGGCAAACATCCTCGAGTGGTACGCGGAGGAGGGGCGCCGCGCGTACGGTCGCGTACTGCCGCAGCGCACGCCGGGAACGCGGCTCGCGGTGGTGAAGGAGCCGGTCGGGCCGGTGGCGGCGTTTGCGCCGTGGAATTTTCCGCTTGGCAATCCCGCGCGCAAAATCGGCTCGGCGCTCGGGGCTGGCTGCTCGGTGATCCTGAAGCCGGCGGAAGAGACGCCGGCGTCGGGGCTGGCGGTGGCGCGGTGCCTGGTCGATGCGGGGCTGCCGCCGAACGTGCTGGCGATCGTTTACGGCGTGCCGTCGGACGTATCGACGCATTTGCTCGCTTCGCCGGTGATTCGCGCGATTTCGTTCACGGGCTCGATTCCCGTGGGCAAGCATTTGATGAAGCTCGCGGCCGAGGGCATGAAGCGCACGACGATGGAGCTGGGCGGCCACGCGCCGGTGCTCGTCTTCGACGACGTGGACGTGGACAAAGTGCTCGACGCGTCGGTGGTGGCGAAGTACCGGAACGCGGGGCAAGTGTGCGTTTCACCGACGCGCTACTACGTCCACGACAAGATCTACAACAAGTTCGTCGAAGGCTTCGCGGAGCGCGCGAAGTCGGTGCCGGTCGGCGACGGGCTCGACGAGAGGAACAAGATGGGGCCGCTCGTGCACGCGCGGCGGCTGGCGACGATCGAGGCGTTCGTGCAGGATGCGAAGGACAACGGCGCGAACGTGCGCGCGGGCGGCGCGCGGTTGCGCAGCCCGGGATATTTCTACGCGCCGACCGTGCTTTCCGACGTGCCGAACTCGGCGCGCATTATGAACGAAGAGCCGTTCGGGCCGGTCGCGGTGATCAACCGGTTTGCGGATTTCGACGCCGTCATGGAGCAGGCGAACCGGCTGCCGTACGGGCTCGCGGCCTTCGGGTTCACGAATTCGGCGCATACGGCGAAGCTGCTGGGCGAGCGGCTCGAAGCGGGAATGGTGGGAGTGAACACGTACGCGATTTCCGTGCCGGAGTCGCCGTTCGGCGGCGTGAAGGAAAGCGGCCACGGCTCGGAAGAAGGAATCGAAGGGCTCGACGCCTGCCTAGTAACGAAGTTCATTAGCGAAGCGTAGAACGGATCGGAAAGAGATTCTTCGTCCGCCGCGGCCGAAGTGATGGCGCGGCGGACCGAGAACGACGGTACAGGATTGTCCGCGGCAACCGAGAGGAAACCGGATGGCGGGTCAGTTGGCGGGCGAGACGGCGATCGTTACCGGCGGCGGGCGCGGGTTCGGCAAGGCCATCGCGCGGGGACTCGCGGCGGCGGGAGCGGCGGTGACCGTGACCGCGCGGTCGAAGGATCAGCTTGACGCGACCGTGAAGGAGATCGAAGCCGCGGGCGGGCGCGCGTTTGCGGCGACCGGCGACGTGACGAACCGCAAGGATGTGACGCGCGTGGTCGAAGCCGCTGAGAAGAAGTTTGGCCCGGCGACGGTGCTCGTAAACAACGCGGGAGTGACCGGGCCTTTTGGGCCTGTCTGGGTCACGGATCCGGATGATTGGTGGGACGCGCAGAAGGTAATCGTCCGCGGCACTCTTCTATTCATGCACGCGGTGATGCCGGGAATGGTAGCGCGGCGCAAAGGGTGCGTGATCAACGTCTCCGCTCTTGGGGGGCAATGGTTCGCGCCGAGGCTGACCGCGTACGCCGTGGCGAAGTCGAGCCAGATTCGCCTGTCGGAGCATGCGGCGGCCGAAGCCAAAGAGCACGGCGTCAGCGTCTTTTCGATCGAGCCGGGCACTGTGTACACGGATATGACCGAGCACACGATCACTTCGCCCGAGGCTCAGCGCTGGGTTCCGCAGATGGTCGAGTATTTGAAAAATCTCAAGAAGACGGGCGATCCCGCGCCGGGTCTCGCGAGATGCGCGGAGATGTGCGTACAACTGGCGTCGGGGCGCTACGCCGCTCTTTCGGGACGCTTTCTGCTACCGCAGGACGATTTCGAAAAGTTGCTGGTGGAGCCCGCGCCGCCTCCAGGCTCGGCGACGATACCGCGACGGCCGCCGAGGACACGTTGACAGCTTCGTCGCGGGAGTGATAGGACTGCGTTATTATCAGGCGCAATCTTCAGGGCGAGCACGAAAGTTCTTCAATGCCGTCGGATAAACAAGGGGTGAGGCTGCGATGACGACCCATTTTCCAAAGAGTTTTGACTTCTGCGGATTCAACGCGCCCATGCGCACGGAATGCGACATTTACGATCTGATCGTCGAGGGGAACCTGCCGAAAGAGATCAACGGCACGTGGTATCGCACGATTCCCGATCCGCAGTATCCGCCGATGCTCGGCCACGACACATACCTGAGCGGTGACGGAATGATCAGCGCGTTCAAGTTCGAGAACGGACACGTGGATTTCAAGATGAAGTACATCATGACGGATCGGCTGAAAGCCGACCGGAAGGCGCGGCGCGGACTCTTCGGCCTCTACCGGAATCCCTACACGGACGACCCGAGCGTGCGCGGCATCAACCGGTGCGTGAACAACACGACGCCGATCTTTCACGCCGGCAGGCTGCTCGCGCTGAAAGAAGACGGCCTCGCCATGGAAGTTCATCCGGAGACGCTTGAAACCATCGGCATCTGGAACTACCGCGGCAAACTCAAGAGCCAGACCATGACGGCGCACACGCGGCTCGATCCCGACACAGGCGAGCTTTGCTTCTTCGGCTACGAAGCCAGCGGACTCGCAACGCGCGATGTTTCTTACTGCGTGGCGGACAAGGAAGGCCAGCTCGTCAGCGAGGAATGGTTCCAGGTGCCCTACGTTTCACTGATGCACGACTTCGCGGTCACCAAGGAGCACGTCATCTTTCCGGTTTTCCCGACGACGGCCGACCTCGATCGCATCAAGGCGGGCGGCGTTCACTGGGTTTGCGAGCCGAACAAGGATACGTTCGTCGGAATCATGCCGCGCGACGGCCATGTTGGCCAGATGCACTGGTTCCGCAGGCCAGCGTGCTCCGCGTTTCACTTCATGAACGCGTACACGGAGGGGAAGTTCGTGCACCTAGATTTCGGCATCGGCAAGTATGCTCCGTTTCCGTTCATCCAAGAAGCGTCGCACATTCATCCGACGGCTGAGGATTTCGCGTACGGGCGCGTGGTGCGCTGGACGTTCGACATGTCGAAGCCCGGAGAAAAATTCGAGGAATACAAGCTCGCACCCTCGGGCGATTTCCCGCGCATCGCGAATAAAGACCACATGAAGGATTACTCCATCGGCTACTACGAGCGCTTCGATCCCGAGGCTGGCGCGCCGATCGTCGCGGGCCCTGTCGGCGCCGGCTTCAACACGCTGAGCCGCCTCGAAATCAAGAGCGGCAAGCTGAAGTCCTGGCATTCGAATAAGCCGGTGACGATTCAGGAAGAGGTCCACATTCCCTCGAAGACGCCGGGCCATGAGGGTTACCTCGCGCTGGTGGCGGACCTGCACGAGACACAGCTCTCGGACGTGCTGGTTTTCGAAGCGGAGCACATCGACAAGGGGCCCATCGCGACGATCAAAATGCCGCTGCGCCTGCGAAACCAGGTGCACGGCAATTGGGTCGCGGCGGAAGAGCTGCAGTAGCGATTCGAACGCGGCCGGCGATTCGACCACACGATCTCGACCATAGAACAAGGAGCCAGATGGCGCGCCAGACGGAATTCTACGGCTGGAAACTGCTCGCGGTCTTTTGGCTCATCCTCTTCACCAATTTCGCATTTCCGCTCTACGGCGCGAGCGTCATCAACGCGTACATGGCCGCCGATCTGCACATGGATCGCGCGGCCCTGGGCCTCTCGTACGGATTGTTTCAATGGATGGTGGGGCTGCCCGCGCCTCTCATCGCCATCTGCATCAACAAGAAGGGCGTGCGCTTCACGATGCTGGCCGGCTGCGCCGCGGTGATCGCGGGAGCGCTGCTGATGGCGTTTGCCGTGCGCACCGTCGCGCAGGTGTATTTCGTTTTCGGAGGCATCGTCGGCCTGGGCACGCTCGCGGGAGGGATACTCGGCGCGCAGGCGGGCATCGGGCGATGGTTTGTGAAAGGCAAGGCGCGCGCGATCACTCTGGTTCACACGGGCGGCACGTTCGGAGGCTTCGTGGCCGCGCCGGTGCTGAATCGGGTGATCGCGGCGTTTGGCGGAAACTGGCGAGTTGGATGGCTGCTGATCGCCGGGCTGAGCTTTGTGGCGTCGCTGCTGGCGTTCCTTTTCATCAAGGAAAGCCCCGCTGACCTCGGTCAGTGGCCGGATGGAGCAGCAAGCGCCGACGAGATGGTTTCGCCCGCCCGCGGCGGCAGCGCGACGCGCGAGGTGTACAAGACCACGGACGATTGGACGTTCGGCGCGGTGTTCCGCACGCCGGCCATCTGGCTGTTCCTGATCGCGATACTTGGATTCAGCGCAGGCTATCCGCTTTTCCTCGCACACGGCGTGGTGCATTTGCGCGATCTGGGCTACACGCCGGCCGCGGCGGCGTTTTCGGTTTCGGTGATGCTGCTGTCGAGCCTCGGCGGGACGCTGTTTTTCGCGGCGGTGGCCGATCGCGTCGAGCCGCGGTTTGTCTGGGCGGCGGCTTCGGTGGTTTTCGGCGTGGGAATGATTCTCGCGCTGCACGCGAGCGGCGCCGCCGGGCTTTATCTCTATGCGATTTGCCTCGGCGCGGGATTTGGAATGTCGTTTTCGTCGATGATGGCCCTGCCGGCGAATTACTACGGCGCGCGGGCGTACGCGCCGGTTGTGGCGGTCGTGATCGCCGTGGGGACAACGGCGGGCGCAGCCGGGCCGTTTCTCGCCGGCTACGTGTTTGACCGCTACAACAGCTACACCCCTGCGTTTTACTTCGTTTCGGGACTGAGCTTCGTCGCCGCGCTTCTTCTGCTTTTCGCCACGCCGCCGGTACGCAAACAATCGCCTGTGGTGGCTCACGCCGGGGCGGCGATCTGACGACATGGCCGGAAAGCTCGAAGGGCAAGTGGCAATCGTCACCGGCGCCGGAAGAGGTATCGGCAAGGGCATCGCGCTAAGGTTTGCCGCGGAGGGTGCGGCCGTCGCGCTGACATCCCGCAACAAGGCGCAGCTCGATCAGGTACTCGCGCAAATCGAGGCCGCCGGAGGGCGAGGCTTGGCCGTCGCGGGCGACGTGACCAGGCGCGCGGATGTGGAGCACGTCGCGCGGGCGGCCGAAGCGCGATTGGGCGGTGTAACGCTCCTCGTGAACAACGCCGGACTGGCCGGTCCGTACGGTCCCGTGGGTGTGGTCGATCCCGACGCATGGTGGGCGGCGCAGGAGGTGCACATTCTGGCGCCGTTCCTGTTCATGACGGCGGTGCTGCCCGGGATGATCGAGCGCCGCGCCGGCCGCATCATCAACATTTCGTCTCCGCGTTCCAACCGGCTGACGGCGAATCTCTCGGCGTACAGCCTGGGCAAGACCGCGCAGAATCGCCTTGCGGAGCTGGTGGCGAACGAAGTAAAGCAATACGGCGTGAAGGCATTCGCCTTGGATCCTGGCTCCATCATGACGGAAATGGCCGATGAAACGATGTCCTCGCCCGACGCGCAGCGATGGGTGCCGCAAATGGTGGAGCGCCTCCACGAGATGAAAGGCAAGCAGAGCCCGAACGACGGCATGGAGTGGTGCACCGATCGATGCGTCGCGCTTGCATCCGGGCGTTACGATGCGCTTTCGGGGCGTTACATCGATCGAAGCGACGATCCGGAAGAGCTGCTTCGGCAGCTCGCCCAGAATCCAAAACTAGACTAGACTTTCGCCGGGGGAACCACGCCATCATGAGAAAGCTCGATATCTTCACGCATATTTGGCCGAAACGATTTCACGAACTGCTCCTGAAGCAGACGGGGCAGATGAAGGACATGCATCGCCGCAGCGAAGCGGTCCCCATGATGACGAACCTCGACAGGCGTTTCGCCGTGATGGACATGTTCGACGAATATCAGCAGATCCTTTCGCTCGCGTCTCCTCCGCCGGACGCCGTGGGGACGCGCGAGGCGTGGCGGGAACTATCGCGCATCGGCAGCGACGGCATGGCCGAGCTCTGCCAGAAATATCCCGGCCGCTTTCCGAGCTTCATCGCTTCGGTCGCGATGCGCGATCCGGAGGGTGCCGTCGAAGAAGCGCGGCGCGCCGTCAAGGAACTGGGCGCATGCGGCATCCAGATTTATACGAATGTGAACGGCAAGCCGCTCGATGCTCCCGAATTTCGCCCGGTCTTCAAAGCGATGGAAAGCCTGGGGAAGCCGGTGTGGATTCATCCGGCGCGCACGGCGACTTTTCCCGACTATCAGACCGAGGATAAGTCGCTCTACGAAATCTGGTGGACGTTCGGCTGGCCCTACGAATCGAGCGCGGCGCAGGCGCGGATCGTTTTCTCAAAGATGCTGGATGAGATGCCGAACCTGAAGATCATCATCCACCACGCGGGCGGGATGATCCCGTTTTTCGAGGGACGCGTTGGGCCGGGCTGGGATCAGCTCGGTGCGCGCACGTCGGACACGGACTACCGGGCGCTGCTGAAGGAGCTCAAGAAGCGGCCACTCGACTATTTCAAGATGTTCTACGCCGATACGGCGACTTTCGGGTCGAAGGCCGCGCTTGAATGCGCGCTGAACTTCTACGGAGTCGGCCACGTGCTCTTCGCTTCGGACGCTCCGTTCGATCCCGAGGGCGGGCCGATGTACATCCGCGAAACGCTGCGCGTGATCGACGCGCTCGATATCTCCAAAGAAGACCGCGAGAATATCTACTACAAGAACGCGTGCCGGCTGCTCGGCGTTCAGTAAGTTCTTGCCAAAAGATTGCGGCCTGTGCATGAATATATGCCCGTATGTCACCGTCCCGTCACAATCCGCGTCCCGGATCCGGCTTCACTTGAACTTCCTTCCGCTAGAACGACCGTCGGCCGTTTCTAAGTACATCTCCTAAAGACGTCTAGACCTCAGTCGATTTCCATCGCCTGCGAGCCGGGGGGCTCGCCGCGCAGCGAACTCAGGTCCCAACCTGTGGACCGGCAGAATCCGGTTTGTCGTTCCTTTTTTAATGCCACGTACAAAACCTTTTTAGAGGAGGAGTAAATGCGAGTATTTCTGGGGTGCGTGTTGGCTTTTTGCCTCGCCGCGACACCGGCGATGGCGGGAGGCAAGGACAAAGACGCAGCAGCGGGCACGGCGGCACCAGCGGCCTCGAATGCGGCGCCAAACGCGGCGGCACCGGAGAGTCCGGCCGAAGCGCGGATGGAAGACGAGCTACAGCAGCTTCGGGACCTTCTGGTCGCGCAGGGGAAGCAGTTCCAGGAACAAAGCGAACAACTGAAGGATCAGCTCAAAGAACAGCAGCAGAAGGTGCAATCGCTCGAAGAGCAACTCAGCGCATCGAGCGGAGCGGGCAGTAATCCGGTCGCGGCCCCAACGGCAGCGGTTGCCATCGGCCCCACGACAGGAGTTGCAGCAACCAGCGTCGTAGCGTCTGGTGCGGGAGACGCAGACGCCGCTCAGGACAAGAATGAACCGCCGACGGCCATTCACATCAAAGGGATTACGCTGACGCCCATGGGTTTCATGGAAGGCGCAACCGTATGGCGTCAGAGGGCTCTCAGTGCGGATGTCACCACGCCCTTCAACTCGATTCCCTTTCCGGGCAGCTCGCTGAGCCAGATGTCGGAGTTCAATGTCAGCGGACGCCAATCTCGCATCGCCATGCTCATCGAGGGCAAGCTGAGCAACGTGAAGATCGGCGGCTACTACGAGACCGATTTCCTCGGCACCGGTATCACGTCAAACTACACCGAAAGCAATAGCTACGTCCTCCGCCAGCGCCAGTTCTGGGGTCAGGCTGCTTTCGACAGTGGCTGGACGATCACCGGTGGCCAGATGTGGACTCTCATTACCGAGACCAAACACGGGCTCGATAACCGCACCGAGGCTCTGCCGATGGTCATCGACGGAAGTTACCACGTCGGCTTCAGTTGGGCCCGGCAGCCCGGTTTCCGCATCACCAAGGATTTCGGGAACAAGATTTGGCTGGGCTTCTCAGTCGAAAATGCCGAGACGACTTTGACCGCGCACGGTGAGAACAACAATTTTCTCATCGGCACGTTCGGCACGAGCGCGGGCAGTTTGAATCCCGTTGCCAACTATGCGTTCACGACAGCACCGGATTTCATCTTCAAAGCGGCTTTTGAGCCGGGTTGGGGACATTATGAAGTCTTTGGCGTGGTCAGCACGTTTCGTGACCGCGTCTTCCCGAATGAGACGGCGTCCACTCCCTCGGCGGCGGGCGCCTTCAATGACCGCCGCGCAGGCGGTGGCATCGGAGCCAACGCGCGCGTGCCGCTGTTCAACAAGAAGCTGGACGCCGCCCTGCACTTCTTCGGCGGCGACGGCATCGGACGTTACGGCGCATCCACGCTCGCGGATGTGACCGTGCGCCCCAATGGCACGCTCGCTCCCATACGCAGCTTCCAATCACTCGGCAGCCTCGAGTGGCACACGACGCCCCAGCTGGATGTTTATGCCTACGTCGGCGGCGAATATGACGCCCGCACGTCCTACACCAAGACGGGGACAACAGCACCTAACGAGGGGTACGGACCCATCGGGCTCGCCAATTACGGCTGCTTTAGCGAGCCCGTTCCGGGAACCGACACTTCCACACCCAACAGTGTCGGGGGGTCTACTGGATTCGTTCCCGGCACGCTCGCGAATTGCACTGGCGACACGCGGAACATCATCGAGGGTACTCTCGGCTTCTGGTATCGCTTCTACAAGGGGCCAAAGGGTACGGTTCAGTGGGGACCGCAATACTCGTACATGGTCCGCAACACTTGGTCGGGCGCGGGTGCCACGACCGGCACGAGTGCTGCTCCTCACGGAATCGACAATATGGTGATGACGTCGTTCCGCTATTACCTGCCGTAGGGCACGAACCGAAGAACGGGGAGGCGGCTCAAACCGTCTCCCCTTTTTTCACTCGCCGCGCAATTTCCGGGCCGCAGCGGCTAGGGCGCTCAGTTTGCCGAAGGCCGTTCGAGCGTCGGCAACCGGCCTTTCCGCAAACGTTCCAAAGCCGCAATCCGGGTTCAGAAAGACGCGATCCGGCGATATGAACTCAGTCAGCTCTCGCACGCGCTTGACGATCTCTTCCGGATCTTCCAAATCCGAAGTGCGCGGATTCACAACTCCGTAGCCGATCTGTGCGTCGGGACGCAAGGCGGCGAGCGCTTTCGGCGTGCCGGCGCGGGCCGTTGCATATTCCAGCACGAACTGGCCGAGCTTCATGCGGTTCAGGTACGGGATCAGGCCGTCGTAGGGGCCGGATAGCAAAACGTCCTCATTGCGGCTCCAGTTGCCGCGGCAAACGTGCACGGAAAGGATTGGGCCGTGGATACCCTCGACGACGCGATTGATCAAGCTGACCGCGCGCTCGAGTTCGCCCTCGGGGCTCGAGCTTGCCGCAAGAGCCGCGCACATGAAGGTTCGTGTGGCGGATCGGCCGGCCAGCAGCAGTTCGCTCAGCACAGGTTCATCAAACTGCACCATTTCCGCGCCGGCGCTCGCCAATTCCTGTAGTTCTTCGCGCAGCACGGCCACGATGTCGTTCCCCAGGCTGTCGCCATCCGGATAGGTGGAATCGGAAAGCCCTTTGACCCAGGTGGATCGGCTCAATAGGTATGGACCGGGCAGAGTGACCTTGATTGCCTTCCGCGTGTGTTCGCGCAAGAAGCGGTAGTCGTCCAGGACCAGGGGCTTGCGCCGCCGAACTTTTCCGATGACGACCGGATTCTTGATGGCAAACGCCGGAACATCGAGCGCGGTGAGAAGGTTTTCGAACGCGGCCTTATCCTCGACGTAGTCGAGAAGCTCGGCGAGCGTCATCAGGCGGATGCCTTCCAGGCGGTCGGCGATGAAGGAATAGAAATTATCGCGGCGCTGTTCGCCGTCGGAGATGACGTCGACCCCAGCATCCTCTTGATATTTGATGGCGAGCAGCGTGGCCTGATCTTGCAGATCGGCGAGGGAAGGCGAACGCCGCTTCATCGCTTCGAGCAGCCATGCGGGCCGCGGCCAACTACCCACCACCGTGACGGGATACAGCATGCCCGGTTTCATCGTCTACGCTTTCCGGATCTCGGCGTGGAAAGACACGGCGTTTAGAAATGTTTGTGTCACGGGAGAGCGACGGACCGTTTCCGCCAGCAACTCCTCGAGTGCATCCCAATCGGCGTCCGCATCAATGTAGACGACCGCCCGGACGTCGGTCAGCCCCGGTTTGCCCGTGTCCTGCAGACCCAGGTAAACCAGAATGTCCTGCGCGCGAGCCTGCAGGGCCACTTCGAGGTTGTGCACGGTGATTCCCCGCTGCGATGCCCGCCACTGCAACCCTACGGCGAGGCACGCGCCAAGCGAGCCGAGCAGGTATTCGACGGCGCTGATGGCCTGATCGGCCGTGTCGAAACTGGCGGGCTGCCCCGCGACGAAGGAGTGGTTACGGACGAAAACTTCCGCTCCCATTCCGCCGCGCCCTCGGACGCGCGCCCTCCAGACGTAATTCCTGGCCTGCTCGAGGTCCTGCTTCAGCACGGTGTCCGCGGTTTTCTTGCGGATGAAATAACTGGTCGAGCCCGATTCGCCGGGCCGGCTCGCGAGCATGTCGTGCCCCACCAGGCGGCACCACGCCGGCAGGTCTTCCTTCACGCTGATTTCCCGGCTGCGCACTTCGAGGACGCCGCCCGACGGCAGGGGGTCCATCGCATTCCGAATAATCAGCAAGAGCCCGCTGCCGCAATCGAGATCGCCGCCGTCGCAGGTTGCGTCCGGTGTCGGATCGTGCTCGACCGTCATCGCAACTCCCACGACCTCAATAGCTGACCGAAGGAGCGCCGCCGCTCAAGAACTCGACAAGCTTGGCGCCGCCGACGATCGTGGCCCCGGCGACGAGCTTGTCCTCGGCCAAACCGCGCTTCTTGAAACACGGCGAGCAGACGTAAATCTTGCCGCCGGCCTTGGCGAAGTTGTCCATCAACTCCTTGAGCGGCGCGAAGCCCTGTTCGTGAATGTCGTCCGCAAAGCCTTTTTGGGAAAGGCGGACGCCTTCGATGCTGAGAAACACCATGGTGTCCTTGTCGGAAGCAACCGCGGCGTTCGCGACCACGAAACCGACGGTGGCCTTGTCCGTATTGTCCTTCGAGTGCGTGATGCTGACGCAAAAACTTCCTGGCATAGCTCCTCCTTAGGATCGTGCAAGAATCAGTTTTCTCTCCGGCGAATCCGGTAGACGGGATGCTGCGCGGAAACCAGGGAATGCCCGGTAAGCCCGCACCAGGCCGGAATGTCCTCCACCGCGCCGGGATCGAGAGCCGTCAGCTCGAAGACTTGCCCCGGCGCGAGCGCTCTCATTCGGGGGGCAAGCTCCATCAACAGCTCCCCGCATCCCATTTCTCCGGCGTTCCATTTCTCGGCGATCATCGACAGCCGAACTCAATCCGAGCCGCTGCCGGCGCTGGCCGAGAGTTCCTTGTACGTGAAGGTGCGCGTAAAATCGGTCGACTGTTTGCCGTCCACCTCGACGTACGCCTTCGGCAGCGAATTCACCGGACCGTCGTCCTGCGCCGGCTGCATCATCAGATCGCGCCCCATCGACCAAACCACGCGGCGGTCGTCGATATTGCCGAAGTAGTAGTCGATCTTGCTTTTGTCGAGACCGTGATAGCCGGTGGCCGTCGTAAGCTCCACCAGGTTCTTGTTCTTGTCCGTAAGTTCGAATTCCTTGCCGTAGATGTTGGCGAGCGACGCGTCGAGCGGAATCCATCCCACCTGCGGCGCGTAGAATTCGATCCAGCAATGGTAACTCCCGTCGATGGCCATCCCGTTGAGCGTCGGTTTCAGCAGCGAGCCGTAGATCATGCGCGCTGGGATGCCGGATGCGATCGAAAGCGAAGCGAACAGCGAATGGAAATCCGTGCAATTGCCCGTTTTCTTGCCGAGGCAGTATTCGGTGCTCCCGACCGGTGAAGCCTTCAGGTGATCAGGGTCCTTGACCCAGTAGTCGATGTTTTGGAGCGTCCAGTCGTATAGCTTCCGCGCTGCCAGGATCGGATTCGTCTCACCGCCGACGATCTGCGCCGAGAGCGCCTTGATCTGGTCGTTCACGATCACATACTTCGTGGTCTCGAGGTATCGGGATAGAGCCGCGCGCTCCGCGTCGGTCAGAGGGCGCGTCGCATTCGCGTCAATCTTGTTCCGCATCTCGGTGCGCTTGAGATCGAACTCCTCCGTGATGGTGACCTCCGGGCGCGCCGCGTCATGAACTTCGAGGTAGCCCTCCTTGTTGCCCCAGGAATCCCAGTCGTAGCGGACGGGGTAGTCGCTGGTGACGTTGAAATTCGTGATTACCGAGTACGCATCTTCCTGCGGAACCGCGAACCAGACGCGCACGTTGTGCGCCCCCTGGGGAACCTTCACAATAAACGCATTCTTCACGTGAAACGAAGCCTGCTCGGGCCGCGCGCTTTTCTGCGCCTGGGTCCGGGCGGTCACGCAGCAGAGCAGCGCCAGAGAAAGCACGGCTCCGCACGAAACGGTTCTTCGCAACATTTGGATAACCCTCCGTCGAAATTCTTGGCTGGATGTTCTAAATGGAGTTAGGAAACGGCCGCCGGCTCGCTATCGGGAGGAAGTTCAAGTGAAGCCGGAGGAAGAGCGCCGTTTGTGGCCGGATGCCCGCATAAGCGCCTATATTGATGCACAATCTTGAAACTGTCCGCAAGCCGTTTCTGGCGCAAACCGCCGCTTGATGGGAGCCCTCTTGATCGCAAGATTTCAGTGGGCAACCTCAAACGCTGTGTGGGAATCTTCAGTGGTAGACAATGCTGAATCAGAGCACCTCGCTTTCGAAGAATCGCCGGAGTTTGCGGAGGCCGCGATACGGTCCTCTGCTTGTGGCCGTTGTGATGGGTCTCCTGCTTGCAGGCGGCGCCCTGCAATCTCAACAGCAGCAACCACCGCAACCGCAGCAGCAACCGTCTCAAGCCCCGAAAATTTCCTCCGAAGTGAAGCTTGTCACCGTCTATGCCACCGTGCGCGACAAGAAGGGGAAAATCGTTCCGACCCTGAACAAGGAAGATTTCACGCTGGACGAAGACGGGCGCCCCCAGACGATCAGCAACTTCGTCCGCGATAGCGACCTTCCATTGACGCTCGGGCTGCTTGTGGATACGAGCCTGAGCCAGCGGCGCGTTCTCGACGACGAGCGCGACGCGAGCTACACCTTCCTCGATCACATGTTGCGCGTAGACAAGGACAAGGCCTTCGTGCTGCATTTCGACCGGGAGGTCGAGCTCCTCCAGGATCTGACCTCTTCTCGTCCCAAGCTCCAGGCCGCGCTCAAATTGCTGCAAACGCCTTCATTCGATCGCACCGCCGATAGCGACGACGGCGATGGCCAAAGGCGCGCCAGAGCGGGCACGCTGCTCTACGACGCGGTCTACCTCGCGTCGAACGAGCTAATGAAAAAGCAGCAGGGCCGCAAGGCGCTCTTCATTTTATCGGACGGGGTGGACCGAGGCAGCAAGGAATCGCTCGAAGAGGCCGTCGAGTCAGCGCAGCGCGCCGATACGTCTGTCTACTCCATTCTGTTTGCCGATGAAGAATCGCACGATCGCGGCGGGGGGTTCGGCGGCGGCCACGGAGGCTGGGGAATGGGTCGCGGCCCCATGGGCGGACCAGGAGGTAACTGGCCGGGCGGTGGCGGCGGAGGTCCCGGCGGCCCCGGCGGTGGTGGTGGGCGTCGCCCTCAGGAAGAGCGGCCGGACGGCAAGAAGGTGCTCGAGCGAATCTCGACGGAGACCGGCGGCCGGTTGTTTCAGGTTTCGAAAAAACTGTCGATTGACCAGATCTACGCTCAGGTCGAAGAGGAGCTGAGGAACCAATACAGCCTGGGCTACACACCGAATCCGCCCAATCCCGGCGCGGGCTATCACAAAATCCATCTCAAGACGAACCACACGGATCTGACGGTGCAGGCGCGAGACGGCTACTATTCCGATCGCTAGAGCGCTTCGGCTACCCCGCCGCTCGCGCAACGATTCGTTGGACGATTCGCCGTTGAATGGGCGATGATTTCCCGATGTCCGTGCACGCGCAAAGGCGTTGGGCGCTTCGTTGCGTCCCGGCTCTCTTGGTTCTCCTGCTGCTGGCAGTTTCGCCGCACGCGGTGACCCTGCTGGCGTCGCAAGATTCGCTGCATCCGACCTTTGCCCGCGATATCGCTCCAATCGTGTACCGGAATTGTGCCACCTGCCACCATTCGAGCGAACCCGGCGCGCTCTGCGGAACCAACGCGTTTCCGCTTCTCAGCTACGAAGATGTGAAGCAACACGCCTCCGCAATTGTGGCGGTGACTCGACGTCGCATCATGCCACCCTGGCTTCCCGAGCCGGGCTACGGCGATTTTGCGGACGATCATCGCCTCAGCGACGCGCAGATCCGGCTCATTTCGGAGTGGGTCCGCGACGGCGCTCCGGCCGGCACGGGTCCCGGAACGACGCCCGCGCCGCGCTACTCCGAAGGGTGGCAACTCGGCCAGCCGGACATGATCCTGGAATCGTCGCGCCCGCTCTCCATTCCAGCTTCGGGCCCCGACGTGTTCTGGAACTTCGTCTTCTCGCCCGGGGATCAAGACCACCCGCTACGTTCGCGCCATCGAAATCCGTCCCGGGAGCGACCTGAGTCTGGTCCACCACGCGAACGTGGTCCTCGATCCGGCGCGTTCTGCTCGCCGCCTGGAGTCAGCGCCCGGCGTGGGCTTTCCGGGTATGGACCTGACGCTCGAAAGCAGCTCGTTTTACATCCCAAGTCACTTCCTTTTCTGGAAGCCGGGCGGCACGCCGTGGGTCGAGCCCGATGGCTTGGCGTGGAGACTCGATCCGGGCACCGACCTCGTACTCAACGCCCACTTCATGCCCATCGGCACGCCGCAACAGGCAAAGCCTTCCATCGGTCTCTACTTCACCGATCGGCCGCCGGATCGCTTCCCGATGCTGATCGAACTGCAGAATGACGAGGCTCTCGACATTCCTGCGGGCGCTCGCGACTTTGTGGTGAGCGACAGCTTCCTCCTGCCGGTCGACGCCGATGTGCTCGCCGTATATCCGCACGCCCACTATCTCGGGCGCCTCCTGGAGGGCTACGCAACGCTTCCGGGCGGCCGGCGGGAGTGGCTGATCCGCATTCCGGACTGGGACCCGAAGTGGCAAGCCGTGTACCACTACCGCAAGCCCGTCTTCCTGCCCCGCGGCACGATTATTTCCATGCGGTATCACTACGACAATTCTTCCGCGAACCCGCGCAATCCTAATTCTCCTCCCCGGCGCGTCGAGGGGGGCAACCAGTCAACGGACGAAATGGCTCACTTGTGGCTGCAACTGCTGCCGCGTGGGACTCCCGAGGAACGTATCGAGATTCAATTCGCCCTGCTCCAGCATCGCGTGGAAAAGTACAGCAATGACTTTCCGTCGCGCCTCGCCCTCGGCACATTGATGCTCGGGAAGTTCAATCCGGCCGGTGCCGTGACGCCGCTGGAACAGGCGGTGCACATCGAGCCGAAGCAGGAGGAGGCGCGCCGTTACCTGGGTATGGCGCTGGACTCCATCGGCCGCTCGCGCGAAGCGATCGAGCAGTTCCGGATTGCGGTCACGCTCAAACCCGGCGACGTGCAAGCCCACTACAGCTTCGCGCGCTCTCTGGCCAAAACCGGGAAGCTCGACGAAGCCCTCGAACAGTTCAACGCGGTCCTGGCCCTCGATCCCTCGCTGAAAACGGCTGTTCGAGACCGCGATCTTGCGCTTCAGCAGTTGAGGGAGCGTGAAGCTCATTAGCCGCTATTGGAATGTCCGAAGGCGCTGTGGCGTTCGGGCTTCTTTGGATGTACCAGTGGCAGATCAGAAGGAATAGCGTCGCTGCGAGATAGGTCAGCGTAAATCCCGGCGCGGCCCACAAACCGAACTTATTCTCGATGCCCTGCGCCGTGAGCCGATACGCGTGAATGAGGCCGAAGCACGAGAAAACCGCGGCCGCCAGCATCCACATCGCCGCTCGCAGGAACCGGCGCTCGATCATCCAGACGAGCGCCGCCGCCCATATCATGGACACCAGCAGCGCGCCCTGGCCCAGCGCGATCAAGCCGTAAATCGCCAGTTCGCCGCCGAAGCGCGGCGCTACGGTCATCAGGTCTCCGCCCGATTTGCGGACCGCCAGGTCCACCGTTTGCGTCACCCACTGTGCCAGCATCGGCACGAGTCCCAGGGCCACGGCAACGCAATGCGTGGCGGGCACCTCCGCAAACGCCTGCCCCACCATCGCCAATCCAAACCAGACCACGGCGAACGCGACGACTTCGAGCGGCACAACGTGCAACACGGCGGGCACGAGTCCGCTAAGGCAGAGTGTGGCGCTCGCGATTCCGCCCAAAATGGAATACCCGATGCGCGCGCCGTTGGCCTTGTGCGCGTTGTGGCCGATATAGAGGCTCGTGGGAAACGCGCTGCCCAGCGCCGTCCCGGCGAGGGTTGCCAGGCCGTTCACCAGCAACGACGGCGTCGTGGCATAGTCGTCGCCATCCAGCTTCACGCTTTCAAGAATCTGGAGCGAAACGATCGTGTCCAGCAAGCTCAGCGGCACGAAAATCGACGCGTACCGCCAGCCCTCGCCATAGGTGAGAACGTGAAATAGATTCACCGGCCTCGGCAGGTAGAGTCCCAGAGGCAGCAGCGGTTGTTGCGCCGGCAGATGATACAGATGGAATGCCTTCAGCAGCACCACGGTTAGCGCGCCGACAACCATGGCCACGAATCCCGACGGGATGCGCAGCGGCAGACGCAGCCTCGACGCGTACGTCGCCAGAATGATCACCGCCGGCAGCAGCGCCACCTGCGGGTTTTCGAAGATGCCGAAGACGAAGCCGAGGCACAGAAAAGCCATGGCGAGTCCAGCCAGCGGAGACAACAGAGCGGCCAGTGGCGTGGTGCGGCGCAGCCAGTCGATGCAGAACGCGCTCGCGGTTTGCACGATGCCGCTCAGCAGGCTCGCAAAGATTCCCATGTGCCAGGCCAGCGTCGCATCGTGCGTGCGGAGGTAGACCGGAACCATGATCAGGGAGATGTAGGCAAAGATGGTCGGCGTGTTGATGCCGAAGGGAATCGCCGTCACGTCACTGCGGCCCGTGCGCCGCGCCAATCGGTGCGCCTGCCAGGCGTAAAACAGATTGCCGAAGAGTATGGAGAACGCCACCGCGGGCAAAATGCGCCCGGCTACCATCTCCGGAGGCAGGCCGCACAGGGGCGTCAGGCTTGCGATCAGGAGCAGATCGGGAAAGCCGCTGAAGAAGAGGCCGAAGAAACCGTCGAGATCGCCCGCAACAAACCAGCGCGGTCCGGCGTCCCCGAAAGATTGAGCCGTGCTAGCGATGAATGCGCCCTCGCGTCATGGTGTGCGTCATAGAGTGCCGTAACGCAGGCCCAACCCGTTCAGCCAGCGCCGGTAGGCAATCGCAAGCTGGTCGGAGCGCAAGTGAAGTTCCGTCTGTAAATCGAGGGGCAGCAACTCGGGACGCTGCGAATCGACGATGCGGATATCCTGCGCGGTCACGACGTCCTGAAAGCGGCGCAGCTCCTCTTCCGGAACGTCGTGCGCGTAATTCATCGCCACCACGATCCATGCGAGGCTTGTTTCCAGGTCCACCGGCGTGACCGTGCCGAGAATGGCGAAGCGCTGGTTGCCGTGCAGCTTGGTCAATCGCGCCGTCAGCGGGCGTTCCACCCAGAACGTGTAATAAACCTGTGCCGGGCGGCCGGTGCCGTCGGGGTCGGGCTGCCAGATCGGAATGTCCGGCGCGACGATTCCTTGCTCGGTCGTCTTGATCGCGTATTCGCCGATCTCGGCATGTGCCGCATCGCCCAGCAGACCTGCGTGGGCGCACGGCAAGTGCGCTACGTCGAGAAAATTTTCAATGATGCGCGGTCCCTGCGCGTGGAACGGATAGGGCCCCGTTGGCACGAGCCGGAAACCCGCCGTTTCGCCTTCGGGGAACAGGGGAACGTCGCCATGCGCCGCGCCCAGGCAGACCCACACCAGGCCGTACTTCTCGCGCGCGGCGAAAGTCTCCACGCGGGCGCGCAACGGCGGAGGCTGATCCGGTTGCGCTGGAATGCGTACGCACTCGCCGGAGGCGCCGTACTCCCACCCATGGTAGGGGCACGCGACGCACTCGGCATTTTCCTTGCGGGAAATCTGGCCGAGCGAGAGCTTCGCTCCGCGGTGAATGCACAGGTCCCGCCACGCGTGCAGGCCGCCGTCGCCTCGCCACAAGACCAGATCGTTGCCCAGCACGCGCACCGGCACCAGCTTGCCCGGCTGCACGGACGAAGACCAGGCCACCGCAAGCCAGTCGTTCAGCAATAGAGGATCGCTCAGTGCGAGGTCGCGTGACATTTGGCCGGAACGCCTCTGGAGGTGCGGACATATCGTACCGTACTTATCTAAAACTGACACACACTGAACTCCGGCTCCAGCGAGGCGCGCGGCGATGCGATAGAATGGCTGCGAGATGGAAGAGAGATTCTATCGCGCGACGATGAGAATCGGCGGCAACACGCTGCTCGGCCGCCTCGCCCTGACGTTTCTCATCCTCTGCGCGATCGCCATCGGCGCGGCGGTGGGGCTGCTGTTCGTTTACACGAGCGACTTGCCTGAAATTCGCGCGCTCGAGGATTACCGCCCGATGACCGAGACGCAGCTCTACGCGGACGACGGCCAATCCATCGGCACGTTCGCGCTCGAGCGGCGGATTCTGCTCACGTACAACCAGATTCCCAAGGTTCTGAAATCCGCGGTCCTCACCACCGAAGACCAGCACTTCGAAGAGCACTGGGGAGTGGATTTCCCGCGCGTGCTTCAGGCCGCCTGGCACGACATGCGGCACCACAAGATTGCCGAGGGCGCCAGCACGCTCACCATGCAGCTCGCCGGCGGCCTTTTCCTGAATCGCTCCGATCGCAGTTTCCACCGCAAGATGCAGGAGACGATCCTCGCCCTGGAGATCGAGCGCCACTACACGAAAGAACAGATTTTCGCGATGTACTGCAACCAGATCTATCTCGGGTCCGGCAATTACGGATTCGAGGCGGCGTCGGAATACTATTTCAGCAAGCCGGTGGGCCAGTTGACGCTTGCCGAAGCGGCCACGCTCGCCGCCATCATCCGCGGCCCCATCTATTCGCCGATCACGCACCCGGAGCGTGCGCTGGCGCGGCGAAACCTGGTGCTGTCGCTGATGGAGCACGACGGCAAGATCACGAGAGCCGAGGAAGAAGCCGCAATTCGCGAGCCGCTCGGCCTGCACATCCAATCGCTGCGCAACGATCTCGCGCCCTATTTCGTCGAGGAAATCCGCCAGTATCTCGAACATACCTACGGCACCGCGGCGGTGCACGAGCAGGGGCTGCGCGTCTATACGACTCTGAACGTGGCCATGCAGAAAGCGGCGGACCAGGCCGTTCGCGACGGCCTGCACGTCTACGACCGGCGCCATGGCTGGCGCGGCAACCTTCCGAATATCCTCCGCGACAATCTCGGAACGCTCGAGAAGTATCAGAGCGACGACTGGCACGGTTCCCTTGCGAAGGGCGACTACGTCACCGGCCTCGTCACTTCGGCCCAGCCGACCTTCGCCTGGATCAAGATCGGCGCGTACCACGCGATGCTCACGCCGGGCGATTTCTCCTGGACCGGGCAGAAGTCGGTTACGGCGCTGGTGAAGCCGGGCGATCTCGTCGTCGTCCGGATCAAGGAGCTCAGCGGCACGGCGGCCGAGGTCGATCTCGAGCAGAAGCCCGTGGCGCAGGCGGCGCTGCTCGCCATCGACAACGCGACCGGCGAGATCAAGGCCATGGTCGGCGGCTACGATTTCCAGGATTCGAAATTCGACCGCGCGATCCAGGCGTCACGCCAGACGGGCAGCTCGTTCAAGGTGTACGTGTACGCGGAGGCGATGGCGCAGGGGGCGTCGCCGTTTGATACGGTGGTGGACGAGCCGGTCACGTTCCGCAGCGGCGGCCAGGAATACTCGCCGCACAACTACGACGAGAAGTTCGAGGGGCGCATCACCCTTCGCCGCGCGCTCGCCGATTCGCGGAACATTCCCGCGGTGCGCCTGCTCGACCGCGTCGGAATCGAAAACACGGTGGAGCTGGCGCGGAAATTCGGCATCACGAGCCCGCTGCCTCCGTATCTGCCCCTGGCGCTCGGCGCCGCCGATCTGACGTTGATGGAGCACACGTCGGCCTTTACCGTCTTCCCGGACGACGGTATCCACATCGACCCGTACTACATCCGGCGCGTCACGACGTACGACGGCGCTTTGCTCGAAGAGCAGCGCCCGAAAGTGACCGACGTGGTTCCGCCGGAAGTCGCGCGGACGATGACGGCGATGCTGGAAGAGGTGGTGCAATTCGGCACCGGCGTTCGCGCGAAGGAACTCGGACGCCCATCGGCTGGCAAGACCGGAACGACCAACGATTTCACCGATGCCTGGTACATCGGCTTCACGCCGCAGATCACCGCCGGCGTCTGGGTGGGAAACGACGACAAGCGCATCTCGCTCGGCAAGAAGGAAACGGGCGCGCGCGCCGCGCTTCCCATCTGGCTCGAGTTCATGCAGCAGGCCGTGCAGGGAATGCCCGTCGAGGACTTTCCGAACGTCGTGCCGCTCGAGAAGCAAGTAGGTGCGCACGAGGTTCAGGTGGACACCCCGGACACGGCTCCTCCCGCCGACGCTGCCGAACAGGGCCTGACCGAGAATAAGGCGCCTTCGCCATCAAAGACTCCGTCTGCAAAACCGCCAGGCCCAACAAACGCGAACGCCGCTCCAACCGGCGCACACTAGCCGGCGTCAGCGGCTACTTCTGCCGGAAGGAATCCCAACCGCCGGGCTTGAGAGGTTTGGCCCGTCCATCGGCGCCGACGAGCAGGATTCGCTTGCCACGTTCGATTTCGCCGATCGCCGTGATGTCTGAAAACTGAGGAGCTTTTCGCAGGAGCTTCGCGCGCTCGCGCGGGACGGCGAAGAGCAGTTCGTAATCGTCGCCGCCGTCGAGCGCCATTTGCAGCGGATCCAATCGCAGCTTCCTGAACCCGGCCGGGATTTCAACACGAGGAATGCGCTCGGCCCAGAGCCGAGCGCCCACTCGGCTCGCGACACATACGCGAGAGAGGTCGGTCGAAAGCCCATCGGAGATGTCCATCATGGCCGATGCGACGCGATGCTGCGCCAGCCACGCTCCGAGTCGTACGCGAATCTCAGGATAGAGGTGCTGTCTAAGAAGCCAATTTTGACGCGTTAACGGCCATTTAGCCGCCCTAAACGACCAATTTTTGACAAGTTTCAGACCCAGTTGCGCCCGCCCCAGCTTCCCGGTGACGTATAGGATGTCGCCCGGCCGGGCCCCCGCGCGCGTCACGGCGAGGCCCGGAGCGATCTCCCCGAACACGGTGATGTTGATGGAAACAAAGGGGAACCGGCTCGTGTCTCCGCCGATCAGCCGCATTTTGAGCTGGCGGGCCGCCCGGCCCATCCCCCTTAGGAACGTGTCGAGCCAGGCGCCGGTCCGGTCGGCGGGGAGTGCGAGCGTGAGGAGGAAAAACCGCGGAGTGGCGCCCATCGCGGCGAGGTCGCTGGCGGCGCGAGCCAGCGATTTGAAGCCGACGGAATCCGGCGGGTGAGTTTTCGCGAGGAAGTGAACTCCTTCGAGGAAGGCGTCGCAACTGAGCACCCAGTCCGACCCTGAGCCCGGCGCGAGGACCGCCGCATCGTCGCCGATTCCCAAGCGGACGCCACCACGGCGCGCGACGATCCTCCGCCGGCCAATTTCGGAGGGAATCGCGCGCGCGATCCTCTTAATGAGCTGGTCTTCGCCGATCATCCTGTCCTTCCGTTCCTTACCGTCTGTCCCTCTGTACAGTTGTGGCGCCCGCCCCTCTTGTCGTAGAGTTCCTAAGCGGCGCCCCCGGATTATAGGTTGTATCGGGATTCGGAATCGAGCTTTTGGCCCTATGCGAAACGAAAGATTAGGGTTGACGCTTGCGGGGCGCGCTCATTACAATCGGTTGCTTTTCGAACCAGGGCTCTCGGTTCAAACTCTTGGCTGGGGTCATTCGCAGGGAATCAGCGAACCGCGATCGTAGGGGGCGCGCGGTTCCAAGCCAGCCGTCGCAATACTAATTCGGAAGAAGGTAAGACAGACGATGAGGGGTAGGTCTTACACGTTTTTTATCGCCTCAACCGCCTCCGGCGGCATGCGACGGGTGTCTGTGCCGTTCTACGCGGTGCCCCTGCTGATGATTCTCGCGGTTGTGGGCAGCATTACGGTCGCCGCGGCAGTGGGTTCCTATTCGCGGATGCTCTGGAAGGCGACCAACTACAACTCGCTCCGCCGGGAGCAGGATAACCTCAAACAGCAGTACGTCCAGCTCCAGACCCAGGTGAAGGACACGAATCAGCGCCTGAACTCGCTGCAATCACTGGCCGGCGAAGTGGCGATGGCTTACGGCATCACGCGCTTCCGCGAGACTCCTTTCGGCTTGACCGATTCCACCGGTGAGGCGGACCCGGCGGCGTTTCAGCAGTCCGTGGATGAATTCAGCTACCTCGAAAAGAACGCCGCGGTAGTCGCGATGTCGGGCGACGGGGTGCGGCTCCTGCCCGCCTCGCAACTCAGTGGTTTGGGGATCGTACCGTCGCTCTGGCCTGTGGTCGGACAGATTACGGGGCATTTCGGCGAACGGCTCGATCCGTTCAGCGGTGAGGGTGCGTTCCACGCCGGACTGGACATCGCTTCGCATTACGGCGATGAGGTCCGCGCCACGGCCGATGGCGACGTGACGGACGTGGGGCAGCGCGCGGGCTACGGCCGGCTGGTCATCCTGGACCACGGCTTTGGCCTTACGACCTGGTACGGCCACCTTTCGGGCTTCAACGTCCAGGCGGGTACCCACGTAAAACGGGGCGACGTGATCGGCTACGAAGGCGATAGCGGCCGCTCCACCGGCCCGCACCTGCACTATGAAGTCCGGATCAACAACACGCCTGTGAATCCCTGGCGCTACCTTCGCAACATAGACCCCGCCGCCGCAGCGTCCACAGGCGACTGATTTTTCCTCCCTCGTAGTCCAATCCCGGCGCATTGAAAAGTCGCGAATTGTCGGATAGAGTCAGTTCTTAATTGCATCGGTCCAATTTTTTGCAAGCGAGCCACGCCCCTGATTGACTCATGATCTTTAACACCTGGGACTATTACCTTCTTTTCTTGATTCCAAGTGCCGTCCTGTGTCGCGCGGCGGGCCCTCGAACACGCCCGTGGGTTCTCTTCTTGAGCGGGTGTCTTTTCTTCACGTACTTTTCCTATACGCAATTCGGGGGGCTCATCGGAGTGGCCTGCCTCGGCATTTTTTTGTGGGAGTCGTTCATCAGCCGTTTCTACAAGCCATCGTCGTGGTTCTGCTGGTTCGGCGTAACGCAAACCGTCGTTTTCCTGATCCTCTTCAAGTACCGGAACTTTCTGACGGGGCTTTTCTGGCTGGTCCCCGCACACAACCCTCTTTACTGGAAGAGGGCGTTCCTGCCCCTGGGAATCTCCTTCTTCACATTCGAGTTCGTTCACTATGCGGTGGATCGATATCGCAATAGAACGGAGGAGGGATCCATAGGCGAGTACCTCGCGTTCATCCTGTTTTTCCCCACGATGGTCGCGGGGCCGGTCAAGCGGTATCAGGATTTTCTGCCCAAGTTGCGACGCGTTTCCAGGGAATGGGTGGCGGACTGGCAGCGCGGCATCACGCGGATTCTCGCGGGCCTGGTCAAGAAATTCGCGATTGCCGACGTGCTCACCGCCTACACCAACCACCTGAACCGGACGGATATCAGCCTCGCCCAACGATGGGTGCTTCCGCTGTGGCTTTTTGCGTACGGCATCAAAATTTACGCCGACTTCTCGGCCTACTCGGACATCGCCATCGGTTCGGCGCGATTGTTTGGAATCCAGGTCCCGGAGAACTTCGATTGGCCCTACCTGCAAGAAAACATTGCCGGCTTCTGGCGTCACTGGCACATGTCGCTCACGAATTGGCTGATCGACTACATCTACATTCCCCTGGGCGGCTCACGCGCGTCGGGCGAGCGGGTGTACGCGAATATCCTGGTCACCATGCTGATCAGCGGAATCTGGCACGGGGCGGGACTTAACTTCGTTGTCTGGGGACTTCTGCACGGAGTGATGCTCGCGATCCGTCGCGCGTGGCGGCTTCTCCGGCCCCTTCCGCCGGGGCCGTCGCCGCTGTGGTCACGATTGGGGTCGTGGCTTCTCACGTTTGTCGCCGTCAATCTGGCCTGGGCTTTCTTTTGCATGGACGTGAGGACCGCAATTTTCTTCTTCCGGAGGCTCTTCATTGGATAACGCGATCACAACCATGGATTGGATCAAGCATGCGCTTGAATACCTTGGTGGCGCGCAAGACGAACCGCCTCCCGGCTTCCGCGTCGCGCTCGGCAATTGGTGGTTCTGGGCGATCTGGTGGGGAGCAATGGCGTTGGCGATATACGTGTTCTCCGGGCAGAGCTCGAAGTTCATCTACATCGATTTCTGAGGGCAGCGAGGAATCGAGTGAAGATTTCCAAACGCACGTTCATCCTTACGCTGGCCGGACTCCTGCTGCCCCTGATCGCACTCGATCGGGCGGTTGGAATCGCCGCGCGGAATTCGGTTCCGCGGCGGGAAATGGCCCGCGCACGGAATTCCACCGGCGCGTCGGTGGTAGCGCTGGGAAACTCGGTGATCGGAGTGGGATTCGTCGAGTCTTCCTTCGACGAAGGAATGGGATCCGGCCGGCAGGGCGGGGCGATCAACCTTGCCATGGGCGGCTCGAGCGCCGTGGAGCAACTGTTGATGCTGCGCTACGCCTTGCGCCAGGGCATGCGCCCGCGAGCGGTGATCTTCGGCTTCTTCGATTTCAACCTCACGCATCCGCTCGAGTTTGCCACGCGCGACCTGATTGGAAACCGCGCCATGCTCTACTACACGGAGCCGGAGTATGCGCGGACCCTTTATCACCTTTCTTTGCACGATCGGGCTGAATTCGAAATCATGAGGCACTTCGAGCTCTTCGCCGATCGCGGTCTCGTATGGGAACGCGTCGAGCGTTTCCGGCGGGCGCTTTCGCAGGAAGGAATGCCGGCGGAGAAGGCAAACTCCATGGGGCGTGCGATCGATTTCGCGATGCTGGAATATCCGAGCGTTCCCGAGTTCGTCGCGGAATGCGGCCGCGCGAGCCACAACGATCTGATTCCGTCGGTTCGAGAGATTGCGCTGCAAGCGTCGGCGGCAGGAAGCAAGGTCTACTTCGTGGAGATGCCCATGCCGCCCGCGCACGTGCAGTCTTTTTACGACCAGCCTGCGTGGGCGGGGTACCGGACACACCTGCGGGACATGCTTGGAAATTTAGGTGCGACGTACATCGATGCGAGCCATTGGATGCCGGACGAATCGTCTTTCGCCGATCCGCTGCACCTGAGCTGGGAAGGATCGCAGCAATTCAGCCGGCGCTTGGGGAAATTCTACGCGGACGGGAGCGCGGCTCCGCCCTATTCAGAACCTGGAGTCGCCGGCGCCGCTGCTTCGGAACGCGAGGCGCCACTGCCCTTGCGGTGAATCAGAAAGGCGCCGATCGTGACGGCGAGGGCCAGCGGAAGGAAGAGAAGGCCGTCGCGGACCAAAGTCAACGGACCGATCTGCTCGCCCGGACCGAAACACCCGCAACTGATGGTCAATCCGCGTTCGTACGCGGAAAAGATCGCCGCGACGAAGGCGGAAATCGCCAGGGTTGCGACGAGCGAAGAAACCCGCAGAGCAATTCCCGTAAGCAGCCATAGTCCCAAGATCAGTTCGAAAGGCGGCAACCAGTGCGCAAACGGGCTTACGGCCCACTGCGGGAGCATCTGGTACGAATCGACGCCCATCGCAAACATCGAGAGAGAGGTCCTGATGGAGGCCAGCGACCAGGGCAGCCCGCCCTGGGGCCTCATCTTCGCGTACGCAGCGTAGATGAAAAGGGCCGCTAGCCCGAGCCGCCCCAGGAGGAGCAGAATCCGTCCCCAACTGCTGCGGGCGTTGTTCGTCATGTGGACTGGGTCATCGGCATCGCGCTTCCGGGGCGTTGATTTGCGCTACTGAGCCAGGAGCGAGTCGAAGAACTGCTTCAGAATCGGCCAGGAAACAATGCCCGATCCCGCAGGCAGGTGCTGGCCCTTGTAGCTGATGACGTAGGTCGGCGTGGCCTGCACGGGAATCCGGGTGCCCATGGCCCGGTCGGCTTCGATGAAGGCGTCGAGGGCGCAGGTTTGGCTCGACTGCGCCACGGGGATGACTTGCGGCGAATGGACCGCCGCTGACGTCGTCGACCCACAGCCGGCCATTAGTTTCTGAACGCGCTGAAATTCGGCGGCGGACATCGTTGCCGAAACGTATTTCGCGATATTGCCGTCGGCCGCCCACGCGTCCTGGTTGTCATAGAGAGCTGCTTCGACGCTCTGAAATTCTCCAACCCGCGCCGCAGCGTTCGCCCAGCGCGCAGCCTCATAGCCGTACTTGTGCATGGGAAGCGGAAAATCACGGTGAACCAGATATACCTTACCGGAGGCGACGTAGTCGCCTATCATCGGCCGCAACGTGTTTTCGAACAGGTTCCGGCAGGAAGGACACTCATAGTCGGAAAAGACTTCCATTGTGATGGGCGCATCCTTGGAGCCGTACGCCTTCACGGGTGCGGCGAGGGATGGTGCGGCCTTCGCGGTTGTGACCTTCGTGGCGGCTGTCGTAGCCGGTTTCGTTGCTTTGGGGGGCGATTGTATCGTCTGCGAAACCGCGCCGGACGCAACTCCGAGCCCAAGCACGAAGAGAGCGATGACGGCGCGGGCCGCGCCCGGCCACCGGGCGCACCGCTCCCGCAGCTTGCCTGCGTGCGAAAAATCCGAGAGATGATTCAACTATTCCTCCCCCAAACGAATCAGAACGAATGGCGCCTATTGTAGCCCGAATCGCGCTCGATTCAGCCGCGTGTTGCCCGTTCATTCGAATCCTGCAACAGTCCCTTGAGTCGCTACAGTTGTGATGCCGGCGTCCGATACAGGGTTTGCGGTCTTGATCTGCGCGGGTCATTGGCAACCCGGAATGGGCGCGGCGGATGTTCCGGGCGAAGTAACGGTCGTAAGTCGAACAGGAACAGCATATTATAGACACGCACAGATAACTTGACAATGACACGCTCAACATGTAACATAACGGCTTGTCGGCGTGGATTATCGAGAAAATGAAGCAGTTCTGACCTGACAGGAGCATTTCCATGAGCAAGATTATCGGCATTGACCTGGGCACGACCAACTCGGTCGTGGCTGTGATGCAGGGTGGTGAACCTGTCGTCATTCCGAACCAGGAAGGGGCGCGGACGACTCCTTCAGTGGTCGGCATCACCAAAGGCGGAGAACGGCTGGTAGGCCAGGTGGCGAAGCGCCAAGCGATCACGAACCCGGAAAACACGGTCTATTCGATCAAGCGATTTATGGGCCGGCGCTACGATGAGGTGAGCGAGGAAGTGAAGCGGGTGCCTTACAAGATTACGAAAGGCCCGCACGACGACGCTCGCGTCGAAATCTCCGGCAAGACGTACAGTCCGCCCGAAGTTTCCGCGATGATTCTCCAAAAGCTGAAGGCAGCCGCCGAGGATTTTCTCGGCGAGAAAGTCACCAAGGCGGTGATCACCGTCCCGGCGTACTTCAACGACAGCCAGCGTCAGGCGACCAAGCAGGCCGGTGAAATCGCGGGTCTCGAAGTGCTCCGCATCATCAACGAGCCGACCGCGGCCGCGCTGGCCTACGGTCTCGACAAGAAGAAGGACGAAACGATAGCCGTGTACGACCTGGGCGGCGGCACGTTCGATATTTCGATCCTCGAAGTGGGCGAAGGCGTGGTCGAAGTGAAGTCCACCAACGGCGATACGCACCTGGGCGGCGACGACATCGACCAGCGCGTCGTGGAGTGGATGGTCGCCGAATTCAAACGCGATCAGGGCATCGACGTCAGCAAAGACCGCATGGCGATTCAGCGGCTGAAGGAAGCGGCGGAAAAGGCCAAGATCGAGCTTTCACAGTTGCAAGAGACCGAAATCAACCTGCCGTTCGTGACGGCGGACGCCTCCGGCCCGAAGCACATGCAGTTGAAGCTGACGCGCGCGAAGCTCGAGCAGTTGATGGAAGACTTGCTCCAGCGGACCGTCGGCCCCGTGAAGCAGGCAATGAGCGACGCGGGAATAGGTCCCGACAAAATCGACGAAGTGGTCCTCGTCGGCGGCTCTACGCGCATTCCGCGCGTGGTCGACATCGTGAAGAACCTCTTCAACGGGAAGGAGCCTCACAAGGGCGTCAACCCGGACGAAGTGGTCGCGGTCGGCGCGGCGATTCAGGGAGGCGTGCTCGGCGGCGAAGTGAAGGACATCCTGCTGCTCGACGTGACGCCGCTTTCGCTGGGCGTCGAGACGCTCGGCGGCGTGATGACCGTGCTGATCCCGCGCAACACGACGATTCCGACACGCAAGTCCGAAACCTTCTCGACCGCGGCAGACAACCAGACGTCGGTCGAGATCCACGTGCTGCAAGGGGAACGGCCGGTTGCCAGCGGCAACCGCTCGCTTGGGAAATTCCACTTGATCGGAATTCCCTCGGCTCCGCGCGGCTTGCCGCAAATCGAGGTGACGTTCGATATTGACGCGAACGGCATCCTCAACGTCTCGGCCAAAGACACCGCGACGAACAAGGAGCAGAAGATCACGATCACGGCTTCCACCGGCTTGAGCAAGGAAGAAGCCGAGCGGATGAAGAAGGAAGCGGATTCGCACGCATCCGAGGACAAGGAGAGGCTCTCCGAGGTCGAAGCCAGGAACCGGCTCGACAGCCTTGTTTACCAGACGGAGAAGCTGATCAAGGAGAACCGCGAGAAGCTCGCCGAGGCGGACGCCAAGGCGGCCGAGGAAGCGGTCGAGGAGGCAAAGCGCGCCTTGACCGAAGGCGGCCTCGAGAAGCTGAACGCGGCCACGGAAAACCTGACCAAGGCGTCGCACCACATCGCTGAGTCGCTCTACAAGGCGCAAAGCGCGGCGGGTGCGGCAGGCGGGGCAGGATCGCCGGGCGGTGCCGCCGGTGCTGCTCCCGGCGGTGACGGAAACAAGCACGGGCAAGGCGACGTGGTGGACGCCGAGTTCGTGGACGTGGACGAGTCGAAGAAGCCGAACTGAAATCGGGCGCTGCGGCGCCCGATTTCATCCTGAGAGCCGACAGCGTCGGCTCTCAGGATCTCTCTTAGTTCCAGGCGGCGCTGAATCGAGCGTAGGGGCGGGTTACGAGCCCGCCCCTACGGTTTTGCTGTTCGGGCAAGCGCCACCTGAGGGTGGCCGTTACACAAGACAAGCCCCTTCATGCCAACGACAACAAAAACGGATTATTACGAACTGCTGGGAGTTCCGCGCAAGGCGCCAGTGAAGGAGATTCGCGCCGCGTACCGCAAGCTGGCCCGCAAATACCATCCCGACCTGAATCCGGGCGACAAGTCCGCCGAAGAAAAGTTCAAGCAGATTCAGGAAGCCTACGAAGTACTCTCAGACACGAAAAAGCGGCAGATGTACGACCAGTTCGGGTTCAACGCGCCGGGCCCGGGCGGCATGCCTCCCCCGGGAGCGGGCTACGGCGGCGTTTCTCCCGAGGACGTTCATTTCGATTTCGGCGGATTCGATTTCGGCGGAGGCGGTCCGGGGGGTGGCACGAGCTTTCGCGACGTCTTCAGCCAGTTTTTCCGCGGGGCGACCGCGGCGCAGGCCGGGCAGGAGCGCGAGCCGGGCACGGACCTCGAATACCAGATCGACATCACGTTCGCCGAAGCGATGCACGGGACGGTGAAGAAGCTCAGCTTCACGCGGCTCGACGTCTGCAACGTGTGCCATGGGGCGGGCTTCATGCCGGGAGACGAGAAGGTGTGCCCGACGTGCAGCGGCTCGGGGCAGGTGACGCAGGTGAGCGGGAAGATGCGCTTCCAGGTGACGTGCTCGCGCTGCGGCGGACGCGGGAAGCTCCGCACGATCTGCCGCAACTGTGGCGGCGAAGGCCGCGTTCACCGCATGGACACGCTCGACGTGCGCATCCCGCCGGGCGCGCACACCGGATCGCGCGTGCGCGTCGCCGGCCGCGGAAATGCCGGAATGCACGGGGCGCCGCCGGGCGATCTTTACATCATCACGAAAGTCCAGCCGCATCCGTTCTTCGAGCGCCGCGGCGACGATCTTTACACGGTGGTTCCGATCACGGTGAGCGAGGCTTCGCTCGGCGCGAAAGTGGAAGTGCCGACGATCGACGGTCGCGCCCAGGTGCGCATTCCGCCTGGGACCAACAGCGGGAAGAAGCTGCGCCTGCGCGAGAAGGGCGCGCCCTCGGCGCGTCACCACGGCAAGCGCGGCGACCAGATCGTTGAGGTCCAGGTGGTAGTGCCGAAGCCCGAAGACGAGCGCGTGCGCAACCTGCTGCGCGAGCTCAGCAAGATCGACCACGAAGACCCGCGCCAGGAAATCTTTTCCCGCGCGACGGTTTGAGGATGAAATAGAGAGACGCCTATGAACCCGCGTCCCAAAAAACGAGCGAAAGCCGGCTACATGATCAGCGCCGTGGCCGAACTTTATAAACTGCATCCGCAGACGCTGCGGCTCTACGAACGCGTCGGGCTGCTGAAGCCTTCGCGCTCGCAGGGCAATACGCGGCTCTACACGGACCAGGACCTCGAACGGCTGGAAGTAATCCTCAATCTGACCCGCGAGCTGGGCGTCAATCTAGCCGGGATCGAAATCATCCTCAACATGCGCGATCGAATGGCGGAGATGCAAACGCAGATGGAGGCGTTCATCAGGTTCGTCCGCACCGAAGTCACGCGCAATATCGCCACCGCGCCCGGACACCCCGCTCGCAATGCCATCGTCCGCGCAGGTCCTCGCCACGCGTTCCGCGTGGAAAAGTGACGATGCGATGAGCATCGTCATCCCGAGGCGGGCGTATCGTGCCCCCCGAGGGATCTCTCTTCTGACTTCCGCTCACTCTTCGCAAGCTTCCGAAATTCACATGTACGCGTAATTTGCACAGCGCGTGTGTGCTTGCGCGCGGCGCTCGCGGCGCTTATTCTTCCTGCATGGCGCGAGCGGATTGTCCCATCTGTGGCGGAAGCGGCTGGAAAGTGGTCGAACGGACCACGGAGGGCGCGCAGGCGCTTGCCGTTGACAAGCCCGGTCCGTCGATTGGCGAACCGAAAATGGTTTGGGCCGTGCCGTGCGACTGCACGGTGGGCGATCGCACGGACCGCGTCCTTGCGAAGGCGCGGGTGCCCGAGCGCTATCGCCACTGCGACTTCGAGAATTTCGAAACCGACAACGATATTGAGAACGCCACGCGCGAACAGCTTGCCGCCTGGAACGGCAGCCTCACGCAGGCGAAGCTGGTCGTCCAGCGTTTCGCCGATGAGTTTCCCGTCGGTTCCGAGCACGGCCTGCTGCTGATGGGCCCTTGCGGCGCGGGGAAGACGCATCTCGCGGTCGCGGCGCTCAAGGAGATCGTCCGGCGCGGGCACAGCGGGCTTTTTTACGATTACCGCGAGCTGCTCAAGGAAATCCAGGACAGCTACAACGCCGAAAGCCAGTCGACGGAAATGAGCGTGCTCGAGCCGGTGCTCAAGGCGGAGATTCTGGTGCTCGACGACGTCGGTTCGAGCAAGCCGTCGCTCTGGGCGCTCGAGACCGTCGGGCACATCCTGAACGCGCGCTACAACGAGAAGCGCGTCACGCTGCTCACCACGAATTTTCTAGATTCGGACGCGGCGGCCAATCCCGCGCCGAGTCCGCGTGTCGCCGGCATGCGCGCGCCGACGATCGAGGACTCGCTGACCGACCGCGTCGGCAAGCGCATTCGGTCGCGCCTGTACGAAATGTGCCGCACGATTGAAATATCCGCCCCTGATTACCGCAAGGAGATTCGCAATATCAGCCGTTTCCGCGCGTAGTCTCAGCGGGACCGCGCTAAATCGCATATCTATTGCGTCCTTAAGTGCTTGTAAACGCCTATGGATAGGCGATTTGCTTCGCTTGTGGCGCCAGAGTAGAATGCCCGTTGAGTTCTCCGACCTCTGCGGCCTGAAGGAGAGACATCCCATGGCCCGGAGGCGATGCCCCGAACCATTTTACCTGGCATAAGGGGCTGAGGGTTCGGGCGGAAACGCCCGGGCCTCCCGTGTTTGGAAAGGGGAATGCCTGGCACGCGAAAGCGTCGCCGGGCGCTGCGCCCAAGTCCAAACACGGATTTGGGCGTTTTGATTTTTGGCGCGAAAGGGACGCATGCCGCTCGCTGACAAATTCGGCCGGCCGATCACCGACCTGCGGGTTTCGGTTACGGACCGCTGCAATTTCCGCTGCGTGTATTGCCGGTCGGCGAATCCGGAGAACCACATGCCGTCCGCGGACTTGCTCTCATGGGACGAATACGAGCGGCTGGTGCGCATCCTCGTACCGATGGGAATTCGCAAGGTGCGCGTCACCGGGGGCGAGCCGCTGGTTCGTCCCGGCGTCGAGGATTTCATCGCGCGGCTGAAAGCGGTCGGCGTGCAGGACGTCTCGATGACGACGAACGGCTACATGTTGGCGGCGCGCTGCGACCGGCTGGTCGCCGCGGGCATGGACCGCATCAACATCAGCCTCGATTCGCTCGACCGCGAAAAATTCGAGCGCATCACGCGCACGAAGACGTTCGATGAAGTCATCGCGGGAATCGACGCGGCCCAGGCATCGCGGCTGCGCCCGGTAAAGGTGAACGCGGTGCTGGTCCGCGGAATCAACGACGACGAAGTGGAGGCGTTTGCCGCGTTCGCGCGCGAGCGCGATCTGATCATGCGCTTCATCGAGTTCATGCCGCTCGACGCCGACCGCGCGTGGACGCGCGACATCGTCGTCACCGGGGCGGAGGTGCTCAGCCGCATCTCGGCGCGCTGGCCGCTCGTGCCCGTGGTCCACGAGCGCAGCGAAACGGCGCGCAAGTATCGTTTCGCGGACGGCCGCGGCGAAATCGGCCTGATTTCTCCGGTCTCGCAGCCCTTCTGCGGATTCTGCTCGCGCATCCGGATGACGGCCGACGGAAAGCTCCGGACGTGCCTCTTCAGCAAGGAAGACCACGATCTGAAGTTCCTTCTGCGAGGGGGCGCGACCGACCGGGAAATCGGCGACGAAATTATCGCGATCGTTGCGGAGAAGGAGAAAGGGCACCGCATCAACGAGCCGGGTTTTGTGCCGCCCTCGCGCACGATGGTTTCCATCGGCGGTTGACAATCCGATCAGGTTTGTCGCGGACGACATGAGGGACCTCTCTTCCAAAGCAAAATGGCCGACGAAGAATCCAAACTATTTTCGCTGTCGGAGGCGGAGCGCGTGCGCGCGCAGATCGAGCCGGTTCTGATCGAGGCGATCGAGGCGCGGCGGAAATTCGGCGAGCTGGACGAACAGCTTAACGCGGTTGCCGAGCGCATTCAACGCTCGGGCGGGCTGCTCGTTCGGCTTGAGACGGTGGGCAAGCTTCGTCTGGAGCGTAATAGTCTCGAAGAGGCCATTCGCGAGGCGCTCGAGAGGATTCAATCCACCGGTTGCATTGTCAAGGACCTCGAGGTCGGGCTGCTCGATTTCCCCGCGCGCATGAACGGCGAGGAAGTCTATCTCTGCTGGCGGCTCGGCGAGGACCGCATTCGCTTCTACCACCGGCAGGACGAAGGCTTCGCCGGCCGCAAGCCGATCGATCCCCGCGACGCCGACTACCGCAATCCGATCCAGTAAGACGCTGCGTGCTCCCCGCCGCTAGAAAGCTTCTTGACACCCAACGACCGCGGCTGCGAGAGTAGCGAGGTCAAATTCCAGAAAGGACACAAAAGGGAATCATGGCTACAGAAACCGCTGTCGCGCCGATCCGAGTGACGGACGCGGCGTGGGAAGCCATCGAAGGCGGCTACGATCTGCAAGTGCACGTCGCGCCGGACGTGATCGGGCGGCGCATCGATGACCTCGATCTTGCCAAGGAATTTCTGGCGCGGAAGCTCAAAGGGTTCGTGCTGAAATCGCACTACGTGCCGACCTACGAGCGCGCCAAGGTAGTGACGAAAGCAAGCCCCGGCATTACGGCCTTCGGCGCGATCACGCTGAACCACAGCGTCGGCGGGCTGAACCCCGTGGCGCTCGAGATCGCCGGCCGCTCCGGCAACAAGATCGTCTGGATGCCCACTGTTGACGCGGCGAACGAGACCGCGGGCCGCTCGGACGGTCCCACGGACAAGCTGCCTTTCTGGGCCAAGATTCAGCGCGAACTTTCGGCGACGGGCATCTCGCCTCCGCCTCTCACGGTGCTGGACGCTGGCGGCAAGGTGAACGACGCGGCGCGCCGGTGCCTGGAACTGATTCGCCAACACGACATGATTCTCGCCACAGGCCACCTGAGCAAGAAGGAGATTCACGCGCTCGTGAAGACGGCGAAGGAAATGGGGCTGAAGCGAGTGCTCGTCACGCATGCGGAGTTTCCATCGCAGAACATGACCGCGGCAGAGCAAGTGGAGGTGGCGGATCTCGGCGCGCAGATCGAGCACTGCTTCACCACCATGTACACGAACAAAGCGCCGTGGGACGCCTACTTCGATAGCGTTCGCAAGGTGGGCCCGGAGCGCGTCGTGCTTTCAACCGACTTGGGCCAGACGATCAATCCGCCGGTCTCGGAAGGCTTCGCGATGTTCGCGCAGAAGATGCTCGACGCAGGCTTCCGCGCGGCCGAAGTGCGGCGAATGGCGGTCACAAATCCCACAGCCCTCATCTCGTAGAACCGCGCGGTCCAGCAAGCGGAGAGTGAGATGCCGCTATTGCAGTCCGGCTTGCGCGAGCATTTGCAGAAACTGCCTCTGGGTCCGCATGTCGATGGATTCGGCGGCGAGCTTGCCGCTGCGGTCGTATATGAACGTTTTCGGAATTCCGACAACCTGGAATAGTTCGTTCACCTTGCGTCCCGGATCGAGCAGGACGGGATAGGTGACGTTCCGCTCGGCGATGAACGGTTTCACTTTGTCCAGATCTTCGTCGGAGATGGCGAGGACCACGAGGCCCTGACCTTTGAATCGATTGTAGAGCGTTTCGAGGTCGGGGATTTCCTTGCGGCAGGGCGGGCACCACGTGGCCCAGAAATTCACCAGCACCACTTGGCCGCGCAGCTCCTTCAAATTCCAAGTTTTTCCCTGCAAATCCGTCAACGTGAAATCGACGTGCTGGCGGGTCGCGTCGTCCGCTTCGAGTTTGGACATGGCGGCGGCGAATTGCGGGTCATGTGAAGACGCCTGCACGTGCTCGTAGCGCACAAGCTCCGCGAGTTCGACGTAGGGAGCGGCAGGCTGCCCGTTGTCTTGCTGGACGGGCCGCTCGCGGAGCGCGCCTGCCAAAGTCGTCGCCACTTCCTGCAAAGTGTCGTGGCCGAAGTCCCCCTCGGTCGAAAGATTCGCAAGATCGTTGGCCAGAATCAGCTTCGTGGGCGTCACGGGCAACTGCCGGATTTGAATCCCAAGCTGCTTCGTGGTCCGCGCCCTCACGTCATCCGGCAAATCTCGAAGATGACGGATCTGATCGTGGATCGGCTTTTCCTCAGGCGTCCAAGCAGGCTGCTGATTCTGCGCGCGCAGCTCGTGGGGACAAGCGAGAAAGAACGTCGCCAAGAGAAGCAAGAAAGCAGCGCGGCGTCGAAAAAGCCGAATCATGCTCATTAACTTATCACACCAGCACCGCGCGCAGATGCCGCGCAAATCGCATCTTTCACTTCACATATTGGCCCGCCTAAGCCTCGGTCCTTCAGGTGGTTCCGGTAATCGACACACCTGTGACGACTTGCATTGTGTGATAGCGTGGGGAGAGATATGCGTGATGACAATATGATCGAGGTGAGACGGCGCTACGAATGGGGAGAGCGGCACGCTCGTGAACCCCTGCTTCCTTGCCTCATGCTTCCATTTTCTAATCGACACACTGGCGATTAGAATTCGTTGCAACTGGTTGAAAACAAATGATCGCGAACCAATCTAATCGACACACTTTCAAAGGGGCAGCGTTGTGACGCAGGCTGCCGAGAATCGCCTGAAAGATTCCGCGAGCCCGTACCTGCGCTCAGCCGCGCACCAGCCCATCGACTGGCACGAATGGGGCGAGGAAGCTTTTCAGAAGGCGCGCGCGGAGGGCAAGCCTGTCCTGCTCGATATCGGCGCCGTTTGGTGCCACTGGTGCCACGTGATCGACCGCGAGAGTTACGAAAATCCCGAAATCGCGGCGATGATCAACAAGCTCTACATTCCCGTGAAGGTGGACCGCGACGAGCGGCCCGACGTCGATGCGCGCTACCAGTCGGCGATCAGCGCGATCTCCGGCCAGGGCGGCTGGCCGCTGACGGCGTTCCTGACGCCGGACGGCAAACCGTTTTTCGGCGGCACGTATTTTCCGCCCGACGATTCAATGGGCCGGCCGGGATTCAAGCGCATCCTGCTGGCGATCTCGGACGCCTTCGAAAAGCGCCGGGCCGATGTGGACAGTTCCGCGCAGGCGCTTGAAGAGGCCGTCGCGAAGGCGGAAGTTTTCGTCGGCGCGCGCGGCGAGTTCGATGCGCGCGTGATCGACGCGGTGATTCATTCTGCGCGGGCGCGCTTCGACGAGACGCACGGCGGCTTCGGCCAGGCGCCGAAATTTCCGCACTCCTCCGTCATCGACCTGCTGCTCGAGCGCACGAAATGGCCCGGCGGCGCCGAACTGCAAACAGTCGTCGAAAAGACGCTAAACGGCATGGCCGCGGGCGGTTTTCACGATCAGGTCGGCGGCGGATTCCATCGCTACTCGGTCGATGAGCGCTGGTGCGTGCCGCACTTCGAAAAAATGTCGTACGACAATTCGGAGCTGCTGAAGAACTACTTGCACGGATACCAGGCGCTGCGCCTCCCGCACTACAAGCGCGTAGCCGAAGGGCTCATCGCCTGGGTCGGCGAAGTTCTTTCCGATCCCGCGCGCGGAGGCTTTTACGCGAGCCAGGACGCGGATCAAACGCTCGATGACGACGGCGACTACTTCACGTGGACCCAGCGGGAACTGCGCGCGGCGCTCACAGCCGACGAAGCGCGCGTGATGGAGCTTTACTACGACGTCGGCGCGCGCGGCGAAATGCACCACAACCCGGAGAAAAACGTCCTCTGGATCGCGGAGCCGGTCGAAGGCATCTGCCGGAAACTGAAAATGAGCGAGGACGAAGTCGCTCTGCTCGTCGCGCGCGCGAAGGGAAAGCTGCTCGCGGCGCGGCGAGAGCGGCGCCCTACTCCGGCTGTGGACGACACTCTCTACGTCGGCTGGAACGCGATGTTCGTCTCCGCGTATCTCGAGGCGGCTCGCGTGCTCGACCGGCCCGACTGCCGCGAGTTCGCGCTCAAGACGCTCGAGCGCATCCTCGCGGAAGCGTGGGATGAGTCGAAGGGATTTTTGCACCGCGTCGGCGGGCCGCGCCTTGAAGGAACGCTCGACGATCAGGTTTTCACTATCGCGGCGCTGCTCGATGCCTGGGAAGTGACGCTCGATCGGCGCTATTTCGAAATTGCGGAGCGCGCGATGCGCCTGACCGTCGAGCGCTTCGGCGATCCCGAAGGCGGCGGCTTTTTCGACCGCGCGAAGGACGCCGCGCCGATGGGCGGCCTCGAAGTTCGCCGCAAGCCGCTCCAGGATTCGCCCACGCCCGGCGGGAATTCCGTTGCCGCGATGGTGCTCGACCGTCTGCACGCTCTCACCGGCGAGCACCTCTATCGCGAATGGGCGGGAAAAACCCTCGAAGCGTTTATCGGGTTGGTCTCGCAGTACGGGCTGTTCGCCGCAACCTACGCGCTCGCGGCGCTGCTGCATTCGCGCCACCCGCTGCAAGTGGTCGTTACGGGTGCGGCGGGCGACCCGAAGGCGGCGGAACTCGAAAAGGCCGCGCACGAAATCTATCGTTTCGGCAAGGTCGTGCTGCGCGTAACCCCGGAGCGGCTGGCTTCCAGCGCGCTTCCCGCCGCCCTCCGCGAAACGCTGCCCCATTTGGACGCGGCGACGCCGCAAGCCTTGGTTTGCGTCGAAACCACGTGCTATCCGCCCGCTGCGGATCGCGACAAACTGACTTCGCTTCTCGCTGAAGTTGGGACCGGCGCTCGGAGTGCATCGCCATAAGGAAAGCCCAGTTTGCGGGCGCCAAAATAATTGACGCACCGCTAGGCCGATGCGATAATCGCCTGCTCGATTGTCGGTCGGGCAGTCTGCAGTGGGGCAGACAGCCCGCCGGAACCATCTAGAACAACCAGGAGCGCGGCCGCAGCACCTTCTTCACGATGGAAATTGTCCACCAGCTCGGCGAATTGTTTCTCGAAGCTGTGCCCACCGTCGTCATCGTTTTGCTTTTCTACTTCTTCATGCGCTGGGCTTTCTTCGGGCCGATTCAGAAGACAATGGCCGAGCGCGACGCTCGCATGGAAGGCGCGCGCGCGGAGGCGGCCGGCGTGCAGGCCGCGGCCAAGCAGGAATTGGACACATACAACGAGGCCCTGAGGAAGGCGCGCGCGGAAATCTACGGCGAACAGGAAGCGGCGCGGCAGGCGGCTCTCGACGAGCGCGCGAGACTCCTGAAGGCCATGCGATCGCGTTCCCAGGAAGATGTCGTCGCTGCGAAGAAGAAAATCGCCGCGGACTTCGCGTCCGCACGCGCCGAGATCGAACGCGAAACTCCGGCTCTTGCCAACCAGATCGCCCGCGCGATTCTTGAAAAGCCGTCGTCATTGCGCGGAGGCGCGGCGCAATGACGAAGTTGCGTTTCGGCCGGCTGCGACAAGCGCTTTCCTTCGGTTTATTTTTCCTTTTGGCGGCTGCGCCTGCCCTCGCGCAAGAAAGCGAACCCTCGCCCGCCGATTCGACTACCGGATGGGTATTTCGCTGGCTGAATTTCGCGATTGTTTTCGCGATCGCGGTTTACGGGCTCCGCAAGGCGGCGCCGTTTTTCCGCCACCGCGCCGCGGCGATTTCCGAGCGGATCGCGGAGGGTACCCGTGCCCGCGAGGCGGCGGAGCAGCAACGCCGCGAAGCGCAGGCCAAGCTTGCGGGGATTGAAACGGAAGTCGCGGAGATGCGGGCGGAGGCGAAGCGGGGAGCCCAGGCCGAAGCCGGGCGCCTGCGTGCGCTGGCGAAGTCCGAAGCGGAAGCGATCGAACGATCCGCAGAGGCGGAAATCGCCGCGGCCGAGCGCGCCGCGCGCCTTGAATTGAAGGTGCTGGCCGCGCGAATCGCCATCGAACGAGCCGAAGCCGTGCTGCGGCAGGAGCTGACGCCGCAGGCGGAGTCGGCCCTATTCCGGACGTTCGTCGCGGAACTCGAGAGGAGCGCCAATTGAACGACGCGGTCGCGTCCCGGTATGCCGCAGCGCTGGCCGACGTGGCGCTCGAGCAGAAGAACGCCGACGCGGTGAAGGGCGACCTCGCTACATTCGTTGATGCGTTCTTTTCTTCGGCCGACCTGCGGAACTGCCTCGAAAGCCCCGCCGTGAGCCACGAGGTGAAACGGAACGTCGTGGAGAAGCTCGGCGAGCGGATGAATCTGGCGCCCGCGGTCCGGAATTTCATTTACGTCCTCGTGGACCATCGCAGGACGGAAATGCTTCGAGAAATCCAGCAAGCGTTCCAGACGGAGCTGAACGTCCGGCTGGGAATCGCCGAAGCCGAAGTGACCTCGGCGCGCGAACTGAGCGCCGCGGAAAAAGGGCAGTTGACGGCGGCGCTCGAGCGGCGCACCGGCAAGAAGATCGAAGCGCGTTTTCGCATGGATGAATCGCTCGTCGGCGGCGCGGTGGTGCGCGTCGGCTCGACCGTCTACGACGGTTCGGTGCGCGAGCAATTGACGCGGCTGCGCGAGCAGCTCGAAACGGAATAGGAGCCGGGAATGGCGAATATCAAGGCGGACGAAATCACAAAGATCCTGCGCGAGCAGATCGAGAACTACCAGCAGACGGTGGCGGTCGACGAGGTCGGGTCGGTGATTTCGGTCGGCGACGGCATCGCTCGCATCCACGGGCTGGACCGCTGCATGGCGGGCGAAATGCTGGCGTTTCCGCACGACGTATTCGGCATCGCGCTCAACCTCGAAGAGGACCAGGTCGGCACGGTGCTGCTCGGCGACTACACCGAAATCCGTGAAGGCGACACGGTGAAGCGCACGAACAAGATCATGTCCGTGCCGGTGGGCGATGCGCTGATCGGGCGCGTCGTGAATCCGCTTGGCCAGCCGCTCGACGGCAAAGGCCCGATCCTGACCGAGCATTTCAATGCGCTCGAGCGATTGGCGCCGGGCGTGGTGGACCGCCAGCCGGTCCGCGAGCCGGTGCAGACGGGCATCAAGGCGATCGATTCGATGATTCCGATCGGGCGCGGCCAGCGCGAACTGATCATCGGCGACCGGCAGACGGGCAAGACCGCGATCATCCTCGACACGATCTTGAATCAAAAGGGCGGCGACCTGATCTGCATCTACTGCGCGATCGGGCAGAAACGTTCGACGATCGCGCAAGTGATAAAGACGCTTACGGATTACGGAGCCATGGATTACAGCATCGTCGTGGCGGCTTCGGCCGCCGAGCCGGCCACGATGCAGTACATCGCGCCTTTCGCCGCCGCCGCGATGGGCGAGTATTTCCGGGATACGAAGCGGCACGCGATCTGTTTTTACGACGACCTTTCGAAGCACGCGCAGTCCTACCGCGAAATCTCGCTGCTGCTCCGCAGGCCGCCGGGCCGCGAGGCTTTCCCCGGCGACGTCTTCTTCCTGCACTCGCGATTGCTGGAACGCGCGGCAAAACTGAACGACAAGCTCGGCGCGGGCTCGCTGACGGCGCTGCCCGTGATCGAAACGCAGGCGGGCGACGTCTCAGCCTACATTCCGACGAACGTGATTTCGATCACGGACGGCCAGATTTACCTCGAAGCGGACTTGTTCAACGCGGGCATCCGGCCGGCCATCAACGCCGGCATTTCGGTGAGCCGCGTGGGCGGCAACGCGCAGATCAGGGCGATGCGTCAGGTGGCGGGCACGCTGCGGCTCGATATGGCGCAGTACCGCGACCTCGCAGCGTTCGCGCAGTTCGGCACCGAACAGCTCGACAAGACCACGCAGGCGCAGCTTTCCCGCGGCCAGCGGCTGGTGGAGGTCTTGAAGCAGGACCAGTATCAGCCGTTGCCGGTCGAGAAGCAGGTACTGATCATTTTTGCGGGCGGCAATAAGTATCTTGACGATCTGGAGATCGGCGAAGTGCGCCGGTTCGAGTTGGAACTTTATCCGTTTGTTGAAACAAACTACCCGGGCTTGTTTAAGACAATTCGCGAGAAAAAGGCGATCGACGACTCGCTGAAGGCGGAGGCGCTGAAGGCGCTCGACGCGTTCAAGGAGCGCTTCAAAGCAGGCGCAGCCGTTGCCGCCGCGAAATAAGATCTGACCACCGATGGCCACACTTCTCGATTTCCGGCGCCGCATCCGCTCGGTGAAGAGCACGCAACAAATCACGCGGGCGATGAAGTTTGTCGCTGCGGCGAAGCTGCGCCGCTCCCAGGAGGGCGTGTTTGCGGCGCGGCCGTACGCGCACGAAATTCTGCGAGTGCTGCGCTCAGCCGCGGCCCGGATGGAATCGACGGCGCATCCATTGCTCGAAAGGCGCCCGGAGGAGCGGATTTTGGTCGTCGTTCTGACGGGAGATCGCAGCCTTGCAGGCGCCTTCAATTCGAACGTGATCCGCCGGGCGACGATCTTCTTACGCGAGAACTCTTCGAAAAACGTTCAGGTGATTCCGATCGGCAAGAAAGGGCGCAGCGCCCTGAAGAGGGGCGGCTGGAGCTTCGCCGGAGAATACATCAACATTTCGGGCAACGTGGATTTTTCCATCGCGAAGGAGATCGCCGGAAAGATCGCGGAGCTCTATGCGACGCGAGAGGTGGATGCGGTCTACGCCGTCTACAACGAATTCAAGAACGTGATGATCCAGAAGCTGCGCACGGAGAAGCTGCTTCCGATCGACCCGTCCGTGCTGACTACAGAACCTGTCGAAGGCTTTCGCACCGGCACGGCGGCGCATGAAGAAGCGCTGCCGCACGACATGATGGCCGCGGGCGGAAAATCGCAGGTCGATTACATCTACGAAGAGCCCGTGGAGGGGATTTTCAGCGGCTTGGTGCCGCGCTACCTGGAATCCCAGGTCTTTCGCATCCTGCTCGAATCGTCGGCCGCGGAGTGGGCCGCGCGAATGACGGCGATGGATGCCGCGACGCGAAACGCGTCCGAGTTGATCGACAAGCTGACCCTGGAGATGAACAAGATTCGCCAGGCGGGCATCACGAAGGAACTGATCGAGATTGTGAGCGGAGCGGCCTCCGCGATGTCTTAGCGCCGGAAGGGATTGAGGAGACGAGATGGCAACCGAGAATACAAAGATCGGCCGGGTGGTCGAAGTGATCGGACCCGTGGTGGACGTGCAGTTCGCGGAGGGCCACCTGCCGCTGATCCACCACGCGGTACGCATTACGAGCGAAGGATACGACGTCCCTGAACCGCTCGATATCGTCGCGGAGGTAGAGCAGCACCTCGGCGAGGGGCGCGTTCGCGCCGTGGCGATGAAGCCGACCGAAGGCCTCGTGCGCGGCATGAAGGCGGAAGACCTCGGCGAGCCGATCTCGGTACCCGTGGGCCGCGGGACGCTCGGCCGCGTGATGAACGTGCTGGGAGAGCCGGTGGACAACCTCGGACCTGTGAAGTACGAGAAGCGCTATCCGATTCACCGCCCGGCGCCATCGCTGGAGGATCAGTCCACGAATCTCGAGATGTTCGAGACCGGCATCAAGGTCGTGGACCTGATCGAGCCGTATCTCAAAGGCGGCAAGATCGGGTTGTTCGGGGGCGCGGGCGTCGGCAAGACCGTGCTGATTCAGGAGCTGATTCACAACGTGGCGATGAAGCACGGCGGCGTTTCCGTCTTCGCCGGAGTGGGCGAGCGCACCCGCGAAGGCAACGACCTGTGGCTCGAATTCCAGGAATCGCACGTCATCGAGCCGGGCAACTCGGAAAAATCGCGCTGCGCTCTGGTCTACGGCCAGATGACCGAGCCGCCCGGTGCGCGGCTTCGCGTCGGCCTGACCGGCCTGACGGTTGCGGAGTATTTCCGCGACGAAGAACACCTCGACGTGCTGCTCTTCATCGACAACATTTTCCGCTTCGTCCAAGCAGGCTCGGAAGTGTCCGCGCTGCTGGGCCGCATGCCTTCGGCCGTGGGTTATCAGCCGAACCTCAATACCGAAATCGGCGAATTGCAGGAGCGCATCACTTCGACCAAGCACGGTTCCATCACGTCCGTGCAGGCGATTTACGTGCCCGCGGACGACTACACCGATCCGGCTCCGGCGGCAACTTTCACGCACCTCGATGCGACGACGAACCTCAGCCGGCAGATCGTCGAGCGCGGCATCTATCCCGCCGTCGATCCGCTCGCGAGTTTTTCGCGCATCCTCGACCCGCGCATCCTCGGCCAGGAGCATTACACCGTGGCGCGCGCCGTGAAGGGCGTGCTCCAGCGCTACAAGGAGCTACAGGACATCATCGCCATCCTCGGAATCGAAGAACTTTCCGACGACGACAAGCAGGTGGTGGGACGAGCCCGCAGGCTCGAGCGATTCCTTTCGCAGCCGTTCTTCGTGGCCGAGCAGTTCAGCGGCCTCAAGGGCACGTACGTCAAGGTCGAGGACACCATTCGCGGCTTCAAGGAGATCGTCGAAGGCAAGCACGACGACCTGCCGGAACAGGCGTTCTACATGGTGGGCACGATCGAAGAGGCGCGAGAGAAGGCCGAGAAAATGGCGGCCGTGGCGTAGACGGCCGGCGTCTGAACGCGGATCAAGCGAATGTTACCTGAAGCCATCGAACTTCAAGTGGTCACGCCGCAGCGGCACGTGCTGCAAGAGACCGTACAGGCGATCGAGATACCCGGGAAGGAAGGATATCTCGGCGTTCTGCCCGGACATGCTCCGCTGATTACCGAGCTGGGCATCGGGATCCTGGCGTATCGCAAAGGGGCCGAGACGCGCTACCTGACGGTTGTTCACGGCTATGCGGAGGTTCTGCCCGACCGCGTAATCGTTCTCGCCGAGATTTCGGAGCGCGCCGAAGAGATCGATATCGAGCGCACGCGTGCCGCACAGGCGCGGGCCCAGGCCGAACTCGCCAAGGCGAGCGCCGGGAGCGAGGAATGGCAGCAGCAAAGACTTGCGGTCGACCGCGCCATGGTGCGGATGCAAGCCGTGGCACGGCTTGGACGTTAACCATCTCGCGCCGGCTTTGAATCCGCGCACTTCCCCTCGCATCGAATAACCAGCACGATTAGGTAACGCAAAAATGAGCGAAGCTGTGACAATCTACGGGACGCGGTGGTGCGCCGATTGCCGCCGGGCAAAACAGTTTCTGCGCGACCGCAAAGTTGTGTTTCGCGAAGTGAACATCGACGGCGCGCCTGATGCCGAAGAGTTGGTCCTGCGCGTCAACAACGGCCGCCGCAAAGTCCCCACGATCGAAGTGGACGGGCGCTATTTTGCGTGCAGCCCGTTCGATCCCCACCTGCTTGCAGAGGAATTGAAGATTCCGCTGAATCCGTAGAGAACTTGACTTGTGACTCGTGGCCGGCAACGGGCGCCAGTATTGCCGCGGTTCGCTTCGGGTGAAGGCTCTCGACAGCGGGGCGGATTCAGGAAAGGCCGGCGCCGCGGGTCATTACGCCCGCGACGCGCAGATCCGGGGTCAACGCGACGAGATCCGCATCCGCCCCCACGGCGATGATACCCTTCTTGCCCGCCAGGCCAAGCCGCCGGGCGGGAAGGACGGTGGCCATCCGCACGGCCTCGCGCAGCGGCACACCAAGCGCGACGACGTTGCGCAGGGCGCGGTCGAGAGTCAACGTGCTGCCTGCCAGTTTTCCTTCCGCATTCCGAGCGACGCCGTCTTTGACATTCACCTCGAAGGTTCCTAGGCGATAGTTGCCGTCAGGCATGCCCGTCGCGGCGATGCCGTCGCTCACCAGGAGAACCGTGTCGAAGCCCTTCGCGCCGATCAGTACCTGGATTGCGGGCCCGGCGACGTGGATGAGGTCCGCGATGACTTCGGCGGTGACTTCCGGGTCAGTCAGGATCGCGCCAACGACACCCGGATCGCGATGAGTGAATGGGCGCATGGCGTTGTAAACATGCACGGCGTGGCGCGCGCCTGCGTGGATCGCAGCTCGGGCCTGATCGTAATCGGCGTCGGTGTGTCCGATGGCAACGACGATTTTGGCGGCGACCGCGGCGGCGATCAATTCCAGCGCGCCGGGAAGCTCAGGCGCGACCGTGAGAATTCTTACCAGCCCGTCGGATGCCTCGAGGAATTGGCCAAGAACTTCGGTGGAAGGTCTCGCAAGGGCGTCCGGGGGATGCACGCCGCGGCGCGCTCTGCTGATGAACGGTCCCTCGAGGTGAATGCCCAGAATTTCGGCACCGAGGCCATCGCTTTCGGCGTGCTCGCCGGACTTCTCGTGGCTGCGAATGTAGCGCGCGATGCCTTCGAGGCTGCGGCAGGTGTCTTCAACCGGCGCCGTGACAGTCGTCGCAACGATGGAGGTCGTCCCGTGGCGCGCGACGGTGGCGGTGATGCGGTCGAGGGCGCGCGCATTCGCTTCCATCACGTCATGTCCGCCGGCGCCGTGGATGTGCAGATCGATGAAGCCCGGAACAACGGTCATGCCGGTAGCGACGTAATCCGTTGCGCCGGGCGGCAGGCGCATGGTATCGCGATGCCCGAGGCCGGTAATGCGGCCCCCTTCGACGACGATGATGCCGTCGCTGATTTCCTCGTCGGGTGTCAGGATGCGGCTCGTATGTATTACGGTGGCCGGCATAGTCTCCACGAAGTGCGCGATATGCGCTCGAGCTGCTGGTCAAAATCCTACTCGAATTCCGCGGCGAAAGCACAGGCGAGCTTGCATCCTGTTGCTTCTTCGCTACAATCGTTTGTCAGTCATTTTCCGGAGGAAATCGGATGGCAAACGAAAAGCGCTACGTGGCGCAGAAACGGCAGCGCCGCCGCCGCAAGGCCGCGAAGGCCAAGATGAAGCTGTACGAGCAGGGAAAAATCCCGCACGACAAACTCCCCATGCTCGCCAAGAGGTTTCTGAGCCGCAAGCTGCGGGCGCTGAGCAAAGCGGAATAAAGCCGGGACAAAAGAAAAGGGCGTCCGCGGCGGCGGACGCCCTTCGTTTCGCTTGCTGCCGGCCCCGCCAGGGGGTTGCGGCAAGCGGAACGTTCAGTTACCGGAAGCCTGGGCGTGGGTCGTGTTTGCCTTCGGCACGCTCAGGTACCCGCTGATCTTATCCTTGCCCACCTGGTTCACGGTGAATTCCATCGGGGCGCGGCTGCCATGCGTGAAGAAGTAGATCGGCTCGTTCACCGAGCGGTTCTTCTTCTCGTATCGCTGATCGTCCGCGAAGATAGCCACCGTGTAGATGTTCCTTTTCGGGTTTACGCCGCGGAGTTCGACCATGAGCTCGCCCACCTTCTCGCGTTGTCCCTTTTTGTCGATGGTGAACTCATAGTAATCGCGCTCGCCGAGGCGACGAAGTTCGTCGATCTCGTCGTGGTTCTTCGCGATCAGTGTGCCGAATTCGCCGCGGGTCATGTTCAGGCTGTTCTTGGTAGCGTCGAGGTCGGTCTTGACGCCGGTCACGTCGGTGCCCAGCTTGTTGACGTCATCGACGCTGGCCTTCGTAGCCAACTGGCCGTTGACGCTGTTCTGGAGATCCGACAGTTGCTGAGCGTCTTCGTCCTTGATTTTCTTGGTTTGCGCGCGGGCCCTGCTCACCTCGGTTTCAGTGAGCTTCATCTTGTCGGTCACGACGCTGAGCTCACCCTGAAGCTGCGCGTTGGTGTCTTCCGCCTTCGCGAGCCGCTGGTTGAGAATGTCGTCGTTCTGTTTGGTTTGCTGCGTTTGCGACGTCAGGGTCTGCTCCAAATCCCTTGCGTGATTCGAAGCCGTCCATCCTACTCCCAGGGCCGCCAGCGACACCACGGCCAGGACGACAACTGCGATCCCGATCCAGCGCGGCGTGGCCCCTTCCTGTATGACTTCTGTTTTTTCTTCGAGCATCTTTTTATTCCTCCGTGGAAACCCCTTGCATGAATACATAGGAGCACGCTCCGAACCAAACTTGCCAGATGGGCCAAACACGGATAAGTGGCTGTAGGACAGCAGGTTAGAGGGATCTTCTGGAAAGAGGCGCGGCTGGCAGCGGCGCGCGCCCTGCAATTTTTACGTGCCCGTAATGTTTTCTGCGTAGTGCGTACTTGAGCAACCGGCGGTGCTTAGCGGGTGATGGTCATCGCCTGTAGTCTGGCGATGCGGTCCGCGAGCGGCGGGTGCGTGCTGAACAAGCTGGTGAGGAACTGCCGCGTGGAGAGAGGAGCCACTATGCACAGAGCGGCGGTGGACGGCGAGATATCCATCGGGATTTTCTTGTTGTAGGCGCCGAGTTTTTCGAGTGCGCGGACCAAGCCGTAGGGATGGCCGACCATTCTGGCGCCCGAGGCGTCCGCCTGATATTCACGTTGCTTAGAAATGCCAAGCTGGAGCAGAAGCGCCGCAATCGGCGCCAGGAAAATCATCAGAAGGGCTGCGATCCCGCCGCCTTCCCGATTATCATCGCGCCCGCCCCAGCCGCCGAAGATCATGGCCCAGCGGCCCATCGAAGCGATCCATGTAATCGCGCCGGCGATCGTCGCCGCGATGGAAGACGTCAGGATGTCGTAGTTGCGGACGTGCGACAGCTCGTGGGCGATCACGCCTTCGAGCTCCTCATCGTCCATCAATTGCATCAATCCCTGCGTGACGGCGACCGACGCGTGGCTCGGATTGCGGCCCGTCGCGAAGGCATTGGGAGCCGGCTGCGGGATCATGTAGAGCTTCGGCATGGGCAGGTTCGCCTTGGCAGCCAGCCGCTCCATCACGGCGTAGAGACGAGCGGACTGCTCCCGGCTGATCGGCTGCGCGCCGCTCGACATCAGGGCGATCTTGTCCGAGAAGAAATACGCCGTGCCATTCATGAGGATCGCGAAAACCAGCGCCATCGTCATGCCGCGCTGGCCCGCAATGGCCTGGCCGGCGAAGAGAAGCAACAACGTCAGAGCCGTCAGCAAGAAAGCTGTCTTAAAGGTTTTCATGTTCTGTGTCCCCAATATCCGTTAGGCGACGCCCGCCTTCACCGTCTCTCGCTCGAACTTCATTTCGCCGGTTTTCGAGTTGGCGTCCACCACGACGTCGTCGCCCGGCTTCACCTCGCCGTCGAGAATCTTCATCGCCAGCGGGTCCTGAATCAGCCGTTGAATCGCGCGCTTCATCGGACGCGCGCCGTAGGCCGGGTCGTATCCCTCGCTGAAGAGCAGCGTCTTCGCCGCCCGCGTCAGGTGGAGCGTCACCTTCCGTTCCGCGAGCAGCTTCACAACGCGCTGCATTTGGAGTTCGACGATCCGCTCGATCTGATCCTTACCGAGCGGCTGGAAGATAACGATGTCGTCGACGCGGTTCAGGAACTCCGGCCGGAAGATCTGCCGCAGCGCGGCCATAGCCTCGTCACGGGCCTTCTTCGGGTCCTTGTCCGCCAGCTCGTAGATGGACGCGGAACCCGCGTTGGACGTCATGATGATCACGGCGTTCCGGAAATCCACCGTTCGGCCCTTCCCATCTGTTAGACGTCCGTCTTCGAGAATCTGTAGCAAGACGTTGAAGACGTCCGGATGGGCTTTCTCGATCTCATCGAGCAACACCACCGAGTACGGACGGCGGCGGACCTGCTCCGTCAACTGACCGCCCTCTTCGTAACCGACATAGCCGGGAGGTGCGCCGATCATCCGGGCGACGGAATGCTTTTCCATGTACTCGGACATATCGAGGCGCACGATTGCGCGTTCGTCATCGAACAGGAATTCGGCAAGCGCGCGCGCGAGTTCCGTCTTGCCCACGCCCGTGGGCCCAAGGAACAGGAACGAGCCGATCGGCCGGTTGGGATCGCTGAGCCCCGACCGGCTGCGGCGAATCGCATTGGCCACGCTGGCGAGCGCCACGTCCTGGCCGACCACGCGCTGGCGCAACCGCTCCTCCATGTGAACGAGCTTTTCGATTTCGCCTTCGAGGAGCCGCCCAACCGGAATTCCGGTCCATTTGCTGACGACCTTTGCGATCTCTTCCTCGCCCACTTCTTCCTTCAACATGGGATGGTCTTTTTGCAGCTCGGCGAGGCGATCTTGCGCAGCCTTCAATTCCTTTTCCGCGGCCGAGAGCTTGCCGTAGCGGATTTCCGCGACCTTCGAAAGATCACCGGTGCGCTCGAAACGCTGCTCTTCGGCCTTGAGCCGCTCGATTTCTTCCTTCTGCTTGCGCATGCGCCCGATGGCGTCCTTCTCGGTTTGCCAGTGGGCTTTGAGGCCGTTCGACTGCTCGCGCAGCGTGCTTAGTTCCTTCTCGATTTGCGACAGCCGCTCCTTCGAGTGCGGATCGGACTCCTTGCGGAGCGCCTGGCGCTCGATTTCGAGCTGAAGGATGCGCCGCTCGATTTCGTCGATCTCGGTCGGCAGCGAATCGATCTCCATGCGCAGGCCCGCCGCGGCCTCGTCAACCAAGTCGATGGCCTTGTCGGGTAGGAAACGGTCGGTAATGTAGCGCTGCGAAAGCATGGCTGCGGCGACGATCGCGGCATCCTTGATGCGGACTCCGTGGTGCACCTCGTAGCGCTCTTTCAGCCCGCGCAGGATCGCGATGGTGTCTTCCACCGACGGCTCGCCGATCGTGACGGGCTGGAAGCGCCGCTCGAGGGCGGGATCTTTTTCGATGTACTTGCGGTATTCGTTGAGCGTCGTCGCGCCGATCGCGCGCAGTTCACCGCGCGCCAGGGCCGGCTTCAGCATGTTCGACGCGTCCATCGAGCCTTCGGCCGCGCCCGCGCCCACGAGGGTATGCAATTCGTCGATGAACAGGATGATCTGGCCTTCGGATTCGGTCACTTCCTTGAGCACGGCCTTCAGGCGGTCTTCGAATTCGCCGCGGTACTTCGCACCGGCGACCAGCGCTGCCAGATCGAGCGCGACGATGCGCTTGGGCTTCAGCACTTCCGGGACATCGCCGGCCACGATTCGTCCGGCCAAGCCCTCGACGATAGCCGTCTTGCCCACGCCGGGTTCGCCGATCAACACGGGATTGTTCTTCGTGCGCCGCGCCAGAATCTGCATGACGCGGCGGATTTCTTCATCGCGGCCGATCACCGGATCGAGTTTGCCGCGACGAGCCAGTTCCGTGAGATCGCGCGCATACTGCTCGATCGCGCGGTAGGTAGATTCGGGATTCTGCGAAGTAACGCGGTGGCTGCCACGGATCGTCGTCATGGCCTGCAGGATGGCGTCGTGGCTCGCGCCGCAGCGCGCGAGCAGCTGGCCGGCGGGATCGCGATCCGCGCCGGCGATGCTGAGCAGGATGTGTTCGGTCGAGACGTACTCGTCCTTGAGGCGCTGCGCTTCATCAAACGAACGCTCGAGAACATCGTTGGAGGCGCGGCTCAACGACTGGCTGGATACATCGCTGACTTTCGGAAGGCGGCCGACCTGCTTCTCGATCTCTCCGGCGAGCACCGTCGGGGACGCGCCGAGCTTCTCGAGAAGGGGCGGCACGACGCCGTCGCCCTGGGCAATCAGCGCCCACAGCAGATGCAAGGGTTCGATCTGCTGCTGGCCTGAGCGCGCTCCCATTTCCTGCGCCGCCTGGAGCGCTTCCTGGGCCTTCACGGTCAGTTTGTCAAATCGCAGCATGATGGAATTTTCTCACTTTGCCCTTGGATACTCAAAGGGCGAGACAAAAAAGGGGGCCGGTCCGACTGGCCGGCCCCCGGGAACCTGCACAACGGCTGGTTAGTTGCCGTTGGCCGTGACGTTCACCTTCACCTGTTTCGGTTTCGACTCGGCGCGCTTCGCCAACTCGACTGTGAGGACGCCGTTCTTGTAATCGGCCTTGATCCCCTCGGTGCTTACCGTGTTCGGCAGGCTGAAGCTCCGGCTGAAAGAGCCGTACGTGCGTTCGATCCGCAGGTAGTTGTCCTCTTTCACCTTCTGCTCGAACTTGCGCTCGCCGCGAATCGTGAGCATGTTGTTTTCGATCCGGACGTCGAGGTCCTTCTCGTTGATATCGGGCAAATCGGCCTTCAAGACCAACTCATTTTCGGTCTCGTAGATATCCACGGCCGGCGCCCAGGCAGTCAGCGCCGAACTGTCGGAGCGACCCTGGAACGACGTGTCAAAAAGACGGTTGACCTGATCCTGCAAGCTAGCCAGATTCTGGAATGGATCCCAGCGAGTGATGGAAGTCATTGTAATGCCCTCCTGAAGATTTCGCGCTTATATTTAGCGCTGGCAAATAATAAAACATGAGTGTGTTAATGTCAAGTATTTATTGGCAGAATTTCAGCAGGCCGTCAAGTCGGCCAGAGTTACTCTAATACCCTAACTATCAGGCACTTAAGGTAGTGTGTCTCGGGCATGGTGAGGAGAATTGGGTGGTCCTGGGCTTGCGTTCGGCGCTCCGCCACTACGATGGATTTGCGGGCGTCGTTGGCAGCCTCGGCCAGAATCTGGAGGAAGAGGGGCTCGGTGATGTGGTAGGAGCACGAGCAGGTCAGCAGAAAGCCGCCCGGCTTAAGGATTTTGAGCGCGCGAAGGTTGATCTCCTTGTAGCCGCGCTGAGCCGCCGGGATGCTATCGCGGTTCTTGGCGAAGGCGGGTGGGTCGAGGACGACCATCTGGAAGCGGCGGCCGGACTCGTCGTACTGCTTGAGGACATCGAAAGTGTTTCCCTCGCGGAAGTCCACGTTTGCAATCGAGTTCAACTGCTGATTCCGGCGGGCCGCTTCCAAGGCCGTAGGAGCCATCTCCACGCCCTGGACGTGGGCACACTTGTCCGCGATGGTAAGTGCGAATCCGCCCTGATAGCTGAAGCAATCGAGGACCTCCCCGGAAGCATAGCGGCGGGCGGCCCAATGGTTCTCGCGCTGGTCGAGAAACGAGCCTGTCTTCTGGCCCTTCAGCAGGTCGTGAATGAAAGTGACGCCGTTTTCCTTGACGCGAAGTTCGGGAGGAATCTCACCGTGAAGAACGCCGACGCGCTGGTCGAGTCCTTCGAGGAGGCGCACCTTCGGGTCATTCCGTTCGAGGATGCCCCGAGGCGAGAACAGTTCGGCCAGGATTTCGACGACGAGATTCTTGATGCGCTCGGTGCCCTGACTTAACGTCTGCACGACGAAGCAATCGGCGTAACGATCCACGATGAGGGAAGGCAGCAAATCCGCTTCGCTGTACACCAAGCGACAGGCCTCGGAGTTTTCGACCACGAGGCTACGATAGGCGGCGGCGTGACGCAGACGTTCGGTGAGAAAGGCGCGGTCGATCGGCCGATCCTCTCGCGTGAGGAGCCGGACGGCGATCTGCGATTTGTCGCTGTAGAAAGCGCGGCCTTGAAAATGGCCGCGGTCGTCGAGCAGCCGGACGATGGCGCCGGGCTCGGCTTGCGCGGAGCGAACGTCGCTGCGATAGACCCAGAGGTGCCCAAGGCGAAGGCGTTCGACGCCTCGCGGGCTGATGACAACCGATCCTTCGGTCACGGGCGTGGCGGCCGCCGGGAACGGGCCTTCGCGGACCCCCATTCGAGTGGGTTCGCATGCAGAGGAATCGGTATGTCCGGCTCGCGGCGCATATTAGGCTCCCGGAAGGCCCATCTTGCGCTTGCGGTGAAGCTTGATGGCGGACGACCGCAAAGTTTCGGGAATATTCTTGTTCGCCGTGAGCTTTGCGAGATCGGTCGACGTCAGCCTCGGGAAGAGATGCAGCGAGACGTCGAGCGGCGTCTTCGGATTGTTGACGAGGTTTCTCACGACCGAGTAGTTCTTCATGAAGATGCGCGTCAGTGCGATGGCGCGGAGGATTTCGCCCGGCAGATTGGTCATTGCCGCGAAGGCCTCGACTTCCGTTTCGGTCAGACGGGGCGATTGCAGGACGCATCTTTGGACCAATTTGTTCGGATCGCGGATCAGCAGCATTCGCTCGGTGCGACCGCCTTTGAGCGCCAGGGTGAGGCGCTGAACGACGTTCATGTGGGCCACGCGCTGCATCAGGGTCTCGCGCTTCACGGGATCGGGCTCAATTTCCGCGGCGGCCTCCTCGATTTCGTTCATCGCGATCGCGCCCTTATGGAGCTCGCCGAGCATGTCCCGCTGCTCGGCGGTCGGCGCCGAAGAACCGGCCACGGCGATCACAAGCTGCGGATCGGAGACGAACCTTTCGAGATTGTCGAGAAGAGCCTGGATACCGTCCGAGGTGAGCTGGCGCGCCACGCGCGTGATGAGCGCCGTCGGGCAGGCCGCATTCTTCGCGAGCGCATCGGCAACGCCGGGTTTGTCCGAGAAGTTTTCCACGCAATAGGTAAAGAGGCGCGGGTCCGGATCAGCGCGGGCGACCGCCGCGAGGAAGGCCTCGATGGGCTGAGTCAGAAGGACATTCTGCGCACGTTCGGCGATTGCCGGGTCGGGATCGGAAGCGAGTACCGCAAGCAGTTCGGCGCGGTCTTCCGCCGTGAGCGGCACGCCGCCCGAGCAGATCGCCAGTTTCTGTTCCGGACGCGCATGCCCGGAGCAGACCTGCGTGCGCAGTTCGGCGCTAATGGAGACCTCCCGGAGCGCGCTGGAAGCCGGCGCCGGCAAGCAGGCCAGCGAATGCTGTACCGCGCGCGCAGTCGGACGTTTCGGTCGTATGCCGGTGGAAACGAGCCGCAATTTTTGCCCCGTAGTGACGATAGGCAAGCCAGCCAAGCACAACGACAAGTACGAGGACCAGAGTCGCGACCACAGGAGCTCGCCAGTTCCGGGGTATCTCGCCCGGGTGCTCCGGGACGGCGCGCGCGTCCACAGCGCCTTTTGTCTCAAGGGCGTATTCGGCGACGAGACTATCTTCGTCAAGACCGAGAAAGCGCGCGATTGCACGGATGAAGCCGCGATTAAAAACGCCGCCGGGCAGCTCGTCCCACTGCTCGTTCTCGATCGCTTCGAGGAAGCGCGTGCTGATACGTGTCGCGGCTGAGACTTCTTCCAAGGAAACGCCGCGCATTTCGCGCTCGCGTTTCAGGTGCTCGCCGAAAGGTGTCGAAGGCATTCGCTGGGACCAGGAAAAAATATAGGCGCGGGCTTGAGGAGTGTCAATGCTACGCGCCAATCACGGCCCATTGGCCTTTCAGCAATCGAGCGGGAATGCCCGTTGCAGTCTGCGAAAACGGTTCACTATAATGCGAATGTTGCCCTTAGAATCCCAGGACTTGAGGCCCCGCGGCCCTGCCGAGCGAATGCGCCGAGCAACCGACTCCAAGCCGTTCGATGGCATAGAACGACGCCGTAATCCGCGCGCAGAGGTGGAAGCCGTGGAAAGCCACGAAGTTACGGTCTTCCACGAGTTGGGCAAGGCCCTTACCTCCTCCCTCCAGCTCGATCAAGTCCTTCGCACCATCATGGAAAAAATCAACGAGGTGCTGCGGCCGGACACGTGGTCGCTCCTCCTGATGGATGTGGAGAAACAAGAACTCTATTTCCAGATCGCCACGGGCAAAGGCGCCGAAGCACTGAAGGACGTGCGTATCAAGGTTGGCCAGGGACTTGCGGGTTGGGTGGCGCAGTCGGGCGAAGCGGTCGTGGTGGCGGACACGAGCAAGGATTCGCGTTTCTTCGCGCAGTTGGACGAGAGGACGAAAGTCGAGACGCGCTCGATCGTCGCCGTTCCGGTGCGTTTCCGCGAGCAGTGCCTGGGCGTCATCGAGCTGATCAACTGCGTCGGGCCGGAAGGATTCAGCCAGCGGGACCTGGCGCTTCTCGAAGCGCTGGCCGACTACGCCGCAATCGCAATCGAGAATGCCCGGCACGTCCAGCGGATCCACGAGCTGACAATCACGGACGACTGCACGAGCCTTTACAACGCCCGGCACCTGAATTTCATGCTCGACACGGAGATCTATCGCTCGCACCGGTACGCCTTTGAGTTCTCGCTGATCTTCATCGATCTCGACCATTTCAAGAACGTCAACGATACGTACGGCCACCTGGTGGGGTCGAAGCTGCTTTCCGAAATCGGTGAGGCCATCAAGGAGAAGTGCCGGCTGATCGACCTGGCGTTCCGTTACGGCGGCGACGAGTTCGTCGTGCTTCTCCCGCAGACCTCGAAAGAAAACGCGCTCGGCGTCGCCCGCCGCCTGCACAGGCTGATTCGCGAGACGGTGTGGCTCAAGGACGCCGGGCTGAACATCAACATCACGGCGAGCGTGGGCGTCGCCGCCTATCCCACGGATTCGCGCACGAAAGCCGAGCTCCTGCACCTCGCCGATGAGGCGATGTATCTCGTCAAGAATACGAGCCGGGATAGCGTGGCCGCGGCTGGCGTCGGTGTTCTTCCCCGTCCCTGACGATCCGACCCTCTCGGTGGTTGTTGTTCCCGGCAAACCGCTCCCCTATACTCGGCTTCTAATCAAACGAAGGAGGTTTCGCATTGCGCAACCGGGAAGCAGCGCGGTACGCGCGCTGGGCGGTCATTGTGGCGGGTTTGATCGCGCTGTCCGTTGTCAGCGTGTACGTCGAGCGCGCCTTTCGCCAGGCGCAAGTGCGCCGTGCCGCCCCGCCGGCCGTCCCTGCAACCGTGGAGCAGCGATCGGACCAATTCTCGTTTTCCAAGGTCGAACAAGATCGCACGCTCTTCACCGTTCGTGCCTCGCACTTCACGCAGTACAAGGATCAGAATCGCGCGCTTCTGGAAGATGTCTGGATCACGGTCTACGGCCGGGACGGAAGCCGCAACGACAACATTCATACGCACGAATGCAGCTACGAGCCGGAAACCGGCGACGTTCGCTGCGAGGGCGAAGTCCGGATCGACATCGAGAACGCGAAACCCGCGCAGGGCAAGGCCGCCGAGTCAGCAGGGAACGCGCTCGAGGTCAAGACGAGCAATCTGTCCTTCAACCGCGACACGGGCGAGGCATCGACTTCCGCGCCCGTAGAGTTTCGTTTTCCCGCCGGGCAGGGCCGCGGCGTGGGAGTCAGCTACAGCACGAGTGACTCGGTGGTGCGCGTCAAGCACGGGGTGGAATTCGATCTCACGCCTTCGGATAAGACGAGCGGCCTGCCCGTGAACGCAAGCGGGAGCAGCCTCGAAATTCACCGCACCGAGCGCGCCCTCGTACTCGGCGGTCCGGCAATCGTGCGAGAGGGCACGCGCGAGCTTTCGGCCGAGCAGGTCAGGATAGAACTCGACAACGAGTACCACGCGCGGCGCGCGGTAGCCGAAGGCCACCCGCAGATTCACGCGGCGGAGGGCGGCGGAAAGATCGTCATTTCGGCCGAGCATTTGGAAAGCATCCTGAATCCCGCGGGCTGGGTCGAACGCGTGATCGCCGACGGAAACATTTCGGGCACGCGCCAGACGGCCGCAGGCACGGACCACTTTTCGGCAACGCATGTCGAGCTCGCCATGTTGCCCGCGCGCAATCTGATCCAGGAAATGACGGCGACCGGGGGCGTTGTGGCGGAGTCTCACCAGGGAGCCGATTTACACATCCTGAAAACCGATGCTTTGCGCGTGGCGTTCAGCGCACCGGCAGTGCAGGCGTCCAAAGGAACGCCAGAGCAGCAGCGAATCGAAAGCGCCGAGACCCTCGCCCCGGCAACGATCGAATCGCGGAGCGGCAATGACACGACTACGCTGCAGGCGAAAAAATTTGTCGCGCAGTTGGGTGCAGGCGGGCGGATCGACGAATTGTTTGGGCATTCGGGCGTCGAGGTCCGCAGCCAGACCGGCAACGCCGCGCCGCAGTTGATTGCGGCGGCGGAACTCGCCGCCACCTTCGGCGCAAATGGCGATTGGGATACGCTCGATGAAAGTGGGAATGTCCGGTTTCAGCAAGCCGACCGCGAGGCGAACGCCGCCCACGCGAGAATCGTGCGCGCAGCGGACACGATTACGTTGGATGGCTCGCCGGTGATATCCGATTCGGTGAGTCGCACGACGGCAGCCAATGCCACAATCAACCAGAAGTCGGGCGACCTCCGCCTGACCGGAGGCGTGGTTTCCACGTATCTCCCGGCTGGTTCTGCCGGCCAGGTCGACGCCGTAGGTTTCGGCACGGGCGCGGCTCATATCTCCGCCGATATGCTTTCCGGCTCCGTCAATGCAGGGCGCGTGACTTATGCCGGCCACGCGCGGCTATGGCAGGGAGAGTCTGTTCTGGACGCGGACCAGATCGAACTCTGGCGTGACGACAAGAAACTACAGGCGAACGGTCACGTGGTCGCGGTCTTCCCGCAGGTTTCCGGGCCGTTTGCGAAGCCTTTCGGCCAATTGTCCAGTGCGTCCGCGGCCGCGCCGACCGCAGCGTCAGCTTCCGGATCAGGCTCAGCCTCCACGCCGACGCTGTGGAGGATCCACGCCCCGGTCCTGACCTATTGGAGCGATCAGGGCAAGGCGCACCTGGAAGGCGGAGTGGTGGCGAGTTCCGACCAGGGCTCGCTCGAATCCCGCGCGCTCGACGTTTTTCTCGCCAGCGGGCCGCAGGCAAGCCAGGGGGTCGCTCGCGGTGCCACCGGGCAGCTCAGCCGGGTGCTGGCGCAAGGGAACGTGATCGTGCGGCAGGGTGATCGCCGGGGCATGGCGGAGCAGGGAGAATACACGGCTGCGGATGGCAAGTTCGTTCTCTCCGGCGGACAGCCAACCGTTACTGACAACTCTAGCAACTCAGCCACGGGCCATTCGTTGACCTTCTTTGTTGCGAATGATACGATTTTAATTGATTCTCAAGAAGGTTCGCGCACGCTGACCAAGCACCGGGTTGAGAAATGAACCGGCATGTTGAAACTCCAGGCCGCCGATCTGAGGAAGTCGTATCGAGGTCGGAAGGTTGTCGATGACGTTAGCCTGGAGATTCGGCAGGGCGAAGTGGTTGGGCTGCTCGGGCCGAACGGCGCAGGAAAGACCACGACGTTCTATATTTTGGTCGGCCTCGCGCGTCCGGACTATGGGCGTGTCTTGCTGGACGCGGAGGACATCACCGACCTCCCCATGTACCTGCGGGCCCGCAGTGGCATCAGCTACCTTCCCCAGGAACCTTCTGTTTTTCGGAAACTGACGGTCGAAGAGAATCTGCTCGCCGTGCTGGAGACGCTGTCTCTGACCGCCGAACAGAGACGCGACCGCCTGGAGGAGCTGTTGGCGCAGATGGGACTCGAAGGAGTTCGCTACAGCCGAGCGTACGTCCTGTCCGGCGGGGAGCGCAGGCGCCTGGAAATCGCGCGCTCACTCGTGCTTTCGCCCTCGTTCGTGCTTCTCGACGAGCCGTTTGCGGGGATTGATCCCCTGACCGTTGTGGACATCCAGAAGATCATCGCGGACCTGAGCGGGGCGGGCATTGGCGTGCTCGTCACGGACCACAATGTGCGCGATACGCTGGCAGTCACGAATCGCGCCTACATCATCACCGACGGCAAGATTCTGGCCTCGGGAACCCCTTCCGAGCTTTCCACCAACGCCGACGTCCGGCGCATCTATCTAGGAGAGGGCTTCCGGCTGAACTGAATCCCATGAACTGGCTCGCACCGAAACTAAATCTCCGCCTCGCTCAGAAGCAGATTCTGACGCCGGGCCTCGTCCAGATGGTGAGCGTGCTCGCGCTCAATCGCCTCGAGCTGCGGGAGATGATCAATCAGGAGATCATGGCGAACCCCGTCCTCGAAGAGCAGGAAGAGGGCGCAGTAGCTGAAAGCTACACGGACGAAGCGTTCCTTAAGAAGGAAACGGAAAAAGTTCCCGAGACCGAAGCGGCCAATCCTTTCGATGAATTCGATTTTGGTTCGTTCTTCACGCAGTATCTTGACACCGGCGCCGAGCGCGCCGCGGGCAGCGAACGCGAAGATGTCGAAAAGCCCTCGTTCGACCGGTTCCTTTCATCGCCGGCAAGCCTCGCCGATCACTTGACCTGGCAACTGAGCGTCAGTATCTGCACGGAAACGGTCCGGAAGATTGCCGAGGGGATCATCGGCAACCTCGATGAAAACGGTTACTTGACGGCGACGCTCGAGGAGATCGCGGAGTCCGGGAACTATTCCGCGGAAGACATCGAGGAAGCGCTGACCATGGTGCAGGAATTCGACCCGCCGGGGGTCGCCGCGCGCGATTTGCCGGAATGCCTGCTGTTGCAGATCAAAGTGCTCGATCCCCAGAACACGCTCGCGCAACAGATCATCACCGAGCATCTGAAGCTCCTGCAAAACAACCAGCTCAAAGAAGTCGCGCGGGCTCTCAACCGCCCGGTCGAGCTGGTGAAGCGCGCTGTGGACGTGATCAAGCGCCTCGATCCGAAGCCCGGCCTCCGCTACAACAAGACCGAGCCGCGCCTCGTTGAGCCGGACGTGCAATTCCGCAAAGTGGACGGCGAATGGCAGGTCTTCATGAACGACGACGACCTGCCGCAGTTGCGCTTGAACCCGACATACCGGCGCCTGCTTGCCCGCGACGCCGCCGACCGCGACGTCCGAAACTACGTCAAAGAGCGCTTTACCGCAGCCATCCAGTTGATGAAGAACATCGAGCAGCGCAAGCACACGATCCTCCGGGTTTGCCACTCGATCCTGCGACGCCAGGGCGACTTCCTCGACTACGGCCCCGACCACCTCAAGCCGATGATGATCAAGGAGGTCGCAGAAGAGGTCGGAGTGCATCCCTCCACCGTCAGCCGCGCCGTCGCAAGCAAGTACGTCCACACGCCGCAGGGAGTACTCGAGCTGCGCAGCTTCTTCTCGGAATCGGTCAACGGGCCTCAGGGAAGCGAGATGTCGCTGCTTTCGCTGAAGCGCCGCGTCAAGCAAATGATCGAAGAGGAAGACACGTCCCACCCGCTGACCGATGAGCAGATCACGAAGAAACTGGGCGAAGAAGGCATCCACGTCACTCGCCGCACGGTGGCGAAATACCGCGAAGACCTGCGCATCCCGAGCACGCACCGCCGCCGGGTAAAGGCCTAAACGGCTGCCGCCGTGAACCGTCCCGGCCGGAAACGTCCCCCCAGCAAAGCCGGCGCCCGCCAGCTTGTGCTCGTCACGGGTCTCTCCGGCTCGGGTAAGGGTTCCGTCCTCAACACGTTCGAAGACCTAGGGTTCTATTGCGTGGACAATCTTCCGGTCGCGCTGATTCCAACTTTCACCGAACTCTACGAAGAAGGCCGCGGCGAGATCGAGCGCGCCGCATTGCTCGTGGATGCGCGCGAAGGCGAGCAGATCGACAAACTGCCGGGCATCTATCGCAAGCTGCGCGGCCAGCATCCGGTGACGCTCGTGTTCATGGAAGCGAGCGACGACGCGCTCCTGCGCCGCTTCAGCGAGACTCGCCGCCCGCATCCGCTCGGCCACGGCGCTTCGATCGCCGAAGGCATTCGCGCTGAACGCCGCCGGATGGCCCCGATCCGGCGCCTCGCGGACATCATTATCGACACGACGAAATTCAACGTTCACGAACTGCGCCAGCTCATCATCGATCGCTTTCAGAACCCGGGCAGCCGGCCGCTGCTTGTTTCGGTGGTAAGCTTCGGGTTCCGCTACGGAATTCCCGCCGATGCGGACCTTGTTTTCGACGTGCGGTTTCTGCCGAACCCGCACTTCGTCCTGCGCCTCCGCCCGTTCAGCGGCAAGGACCGTCGCGTCGCTCGCTACATCCGTTCCTTTCCACAGACCGGCGAATTCCTTCGCAGGATCGAGAACCTGCTCGCGTATTTGATCCCGCATTACATCCGGGAAGGAAAGAGCTATTTGACCATCGCGCTCGGATGCACGGGAGGGCGGCACCGGTCCGTCGCCCTGGCGGAAGTGATTCGCCGCGCCCTTGCGCGCAAAGGGTACACCGCCAAGGTTGTGCACCGCGACCTTGATAAGTCGGTTGCGTGACGCGGGGGCGTCGCGCGCAATCGCACGTTCTTTTGCGATTACGCCTTGCAAGATGTGTGCGCGATGCATAGGCTAGTGCCGTTCCAACTGGCTGTTCTGGTTTTTGAAGAGACAGGGCGACACGTGGCAGTTTTATCGAGCGTCCGATCCGCTTGGCTTAAGAAGTTGGAACGGCACTAGTCAAGTTCGCTCGAGCCCAGCGCGCCGAAATGATGGACGACAATCCGCAAGTGAGAGAACGAAACGGAATCCGGCGGTTGTTGCGGTATCTGCGTCCCTACAGGCCACTGCTCTCGCTCGGCGTACTCCTGATCGGCGTGATGGGCGTTGTGGACGGGCTTGTCGCGTTGGCCATTAAGCCGGCTTTAGACGTGGTTTTGAATCCGCAATCGACCCTGCAAATGCTGGCACTGTTCACAATTCCACGCACTCATCACGTCATCTATCTCAATTCTTTCGTTCCGCGCCGCATTCATCATGTCTGGTCGGTCTTTGCTGTTGCTCTTCTGTTCCTTACGTTGATCAAGGGAGTGGCGGAGTATTTCGGCAGCATCCTGATCCAATTCGTGGGCCTATCTGGCGTCACGGACCTCCGCAACGACGCGTACAGAAAAATCGTGCTGCAACCAGTGGGCTTCTTCCAACACAACGCCGTGGGCCGCGTGATGTCCGCGGTCATCAGCGACATCGAACAGATTCGCAGCGCGTTTTCGGACTGGCTCGCCGACTTTTTCCGGCAGGTATTCGCGCTCATCGCATTCGTCGCCGTCCTCTTGCTCATTGATTGGCGAATGGCCGTCGGGTCCGCCGTGTTGATTCCGCTGGTCGCGTGGCCGGTGGGCAAGCTGGGCCGGCGCATTCGCCGCTCGTCGGAGAAGAGTCGTGCGCGCCTCGCGGACTTGAGCCAGATCCTGCAGGAAACGATCACCGGCAACCGCATCGTGAAGGCGTTCGGAATGGAAGGATTCGAAATCCGTAAGTTCCGCGAGGCGGCGCGCAACCTGGTGCGCGAGAATATGCGATGGATACGAGCCTTTACGGTCACTTCTCCGATGATGGACGTTTTGGGCGCCGTCGTGATCTCGATGGTTCTTCTTTTCGCGCGAGGCGAAATCAAGGCTGGCCGTATGACGGTCGGGGCGTTCGGTGCGTTCACATTTGCGCTCTTCAAGGCGTACGAGCCGATCAAACGCATCGGCACCGTCTATCAGCTCTTTCTGCAAGCCGTCGGGATTTCGACCCAGGTATTCGCCTTTATCGATAGGCCCGAAGAGGTCATGGAGGAGCCTGGAGCGAAGGTATTGCCGCGCTTTGGAGAATCAATCGGATTTGAGCGCGCAAGCTTTGCCTACGACGGCGGACCGGCCATCCTGAAGAACATTGACTTGAAGGTTCCAGCGGGCGCCATGGTCGCGATTGTAGGCTCGAGCGGAGCGGGCAAGACGACCCTCGTGAACCTGCTCCCGCGTTTTTACACGGCAACGACGGGCTCGGTACGGATCGACGGATATGATGTTCGCGACGTAACGCTCCGTTCATTGCGCGAGCAGATGGCCATCGTCACGCAAGAAACGATTCTTTTCAACGACACGATCCGCAACAACCTCTGCTATGGCCGTCCCGATATGCCGGACGATAAAATAGTCGCCGCGGCAAAGGCGGCCATGGCTCACGATTTCATCATGCAGATGCCGAAGGGCTATCAGACGCTGATCGGAGACCGCGGCCAGAGACTTTCCGGAGGCCAGCGACAGCGTCTGGCGATCGCGCGCGCGCTGCTGAAAGATGCGCCGATCTTGATTCTCGACGAAGCGACTTCCGAGCTCGATTCCGAATCTGAGATGCTCGTGCAAAGCGCCCTCAACAATCTCATGACCGGGCGCACGGTCTTCGTCATCGCGCATCGCCTCTCGACGATCCGGCGGGCGGACATGATCGCCGTGCTCGACGACGGCGTCATCCGCGAGCGCGGCACGCACGAGGAGCTCCTTGCTCGCGGAGGAATCTACGCGCGTCTCTACGAGATGCAATTCCGCGACGCCGAGCCGGTTTCCCCCGCGGTAGGCCCCGCATGAGGCGAGCCTAATGTCCGGCGCACGATCCCAATCCGCCCCCGCGAGTCCATCGAAGGCCCCAGGCAAGGACCGCGGCCTTAAGTCGATGACGGGCTATGCCCACGCACAGGCTTTGGCCGATGGCTTCAGCGTTCGGGTTTCCGTGCGCAGCGTGAATCACCGGTTTCTCGATCTGCATCTCCGCGTGCCCGAGGGTTTCGAGCCGCTCGAGCCTCGCATCCGGCAGGTCGTCCGCGAACGCATCCGCCGCGGGCACCTCGACGTGACGCTCCGCTACGAACTCGCCGGCCCGGCGGCGGTCGGAATCAATCAGGAGGTCGCGGCGGCGTACCTGCAAGCCGTCCACGCGCTGCGAAAGCAGTTCGGCATCCAAGCGGAGCCGGACCTGGCGTCGATTCTGCGCCTGCCGGGAGTGATCGGGCCTCCGGCCGCGTCGCTCGACGAAGAGATCGCACGCCTGGAGGCTATCGTTACCCGCTGCTTGCACGAAGCGCTCGACAAGCTTGATCGCATGCGCGAACAAGAAGCGGATGCATTGCAGTTTGAAATGTCCGGTCGCCTTTCGAGCATCGCCAGCCTGGCGGCGAAAATCGAAACGCTGGCGGAGCGCGCCCGCCCGGAGTTTGCCAAGCGGCTCGAATTGCGCTTGAAGGAGCTGCTTGGTGAAGCGCATCTCGACCCCGCGCGCCTCGCGCAGGAAGCGGCGCTCGCCGCCGAACGCAGCGACATCTCCGAAGAGCTCACGCGCCTCGCAAGCCACGTGCGCCAGTTTGAGTCGTTGCTCAACGGTGCATCGGACGTCGGCAAGAAGCTCGATTTTCTTTTGCAGGAAATGCAGCGCGAATCCAACACCTTGCTCTCCAAGACTCCCGGCAATGATGCGGACGGCCTTGAGATCACCGCGCTCGGGCTCGAAATCAAGTCCCAGATCGAAAAACTCCGGGAACAGGTGCAGAACATCGAATGAGCCACGCGGAGCCACCAGTTTTACCGCTCGTTCTGATCGTGTCCGGCCCTTCCGGTTCGGGCAAATCAACGCTCGTGCAGAAAATTCTCGAGCTTCCCGGCACGCTGCTGGCTGTTTCGTGCACCACGCGCCCGCCGCGCAAGACGGAAACCGCGGGCAAATGGTACAATTTCGTCTCCGAGTCGGACTTCCAGCAGATGGTGGCGCGGGGCGAATTTCTCGAACACGCCCAGGTTTTCGGAAAGAACTGGTACGGAACGCCTCGCAAATGGCTCGACGAGGCGCTGGCGCAGAAGAAGGATCTGGTGCTCGAGATTGACGTGCAGGGCGCTTTGCAGGTCAAACGGAATCTGCCGGGCGCCGTCGCTATTTTTGTCTTGCCGCCATCGGCCCCCGATCTCGAGCGGCGTATTCGCGAACGCGGCCTGGATTCAGAGGACGAAATTCGCCGCAGGCTCGAGCGAGCGCGCCAGGAGATACTGAATTACAATAGCTACGACTTCGCGATCATCAACGACGATCTCGATCGTGCCGGACGCGAAGTGCAGGCCATCGCGCTCGGCTCGCGCTGTCGCATGGCGCAAAAGGAAGAACGGATTCGCGAGATTCTGAAGTCCTTTGGAGGCTGATCTTCTTATGGCTGTTTTCAGACAGGCACCGGAAAGCCAGTTTGCGTACGTCGTCGTCGTCGCGCGCCGCGCCCGGCAGTTGATGATCGGCGGGCGGCCAATGGTGGATAACCCGAGGTCGCGCAAGACGTCGCGCATTGCGGAAGAAGAGCTGCTGCAAGGCCTTCTCGAATACGAGATGCCGGAGCTGCCCGAGAGGCAGGAAGACAAGGATGGCAAGCGCCGGAAGTAACGTCTGACCGTCCCATGAAAATAGCACTTGGAGTCACCGGCGGAGTTGCGGCTTACAAAGCGGCGGAACTCGTCCGCCGACTACAGCAGGAAAAGCTCGACGTGCAGGTGGTGATGACGCGCGCGGCGCAGGAGTTCATCACGGCTCTTACCTTTGCCGCGCTCACCGGACAGAAGGTCATCACCGAGATGTTCGGCCGGGACGATGCTGCGCCCGCGAACGTTGAAAGCGCCATCGAACACATCGCCGTGGCGCAGCGGATCGATCTTCTCCTCGTCGCTCCTGCAACCGCCGACATTCTCGGCCAGTTCGCGCACGGCGTCGCGGGCGATTTCCTCTCGACGCTGTATCTGGCGACTAAGGCTCCGGTCGTCGTTGCGCCGGCCATGAACGTCAACATGTGGGAGCATCCAGCCACGCAGGAGAATCTGGCAACGCTGCGCGCCCGAGGCGTGCACGTGGTGAATCCCGATGAAGGCTACCTGGCGTGCGGAATGACAGGCGCTGGACGGCTCGCCGCCACCGAGGCGATCGTTGAGAGAGTCCGCAGCGTGCTTGGGCTGCGGCGCGACCTCGAAGGCCAAACCGCCCTCGTCACCGCCGGCGCGACTCGCGAAGACATCGATCCTGTGCGCTTCTTGACGAATCGGTCGTCCGGAAAGATGGGTTACGCGCTTGCCGAAGCCGCTGCCCGCCGCGGCGCTCGGGTCGTGCTCGTCAGTGGCCCCACGGATCTGCGGGTTCCCGAAGGCGTCGACTGGATCCCCGTGCGCTCGACCGAGGAAATGCGAAATGCGGTGCGCGAGCGGGCCGCGGAAGCGAACGTCATCGTCATGGCGGCCGCTGTCTCCGACTATCGCCCTGCGGCGGCGCAGCCGCAGAAGATGAAACGCGGGGACGAGCGCCTCGTGCTCGAACTCGAGCCGACGCCCGATATTCTTGCCGAACTTGGCCGCGAAAAGGGCTCGCGCATTCTCGTTGGCTTCGCCGCTGAGACTGCGAATGTCTCCGAAAACGCTCGCGGAAAGCTCGCGCGCAAAGGCGCGGACATGATCGTGGCGAACGACGTCACGCAGGAAGGCGCCGGTTTCGACACGGATACAAACATCGTCACGCTCTTCCTCCGCGACGGCCGCGAAATCCCGCTCCCCAAACTCACCAAGTTCGAAGTCGCGAATCGTATTTTCGACGAGATCCTCGCAATTCCGAAAAGCTCTCACTAGTCATTCGCCTGGCCGCTATTCTCGGCGATGCCAACTGATGCTTGTGAATTCCCGCGCGCTCTTGGATAATCTGTGACTTCGTGGATCGACTGAATCGCCCCCGCGCAGCCGCCTGGTTCCGCTACGCCGAAGAACTCGGCCTCGGCCCCTACTACCTCGATCGGGCTTCAGAGCAATCGCAACAACCGGCCGAAGCGGAGCTCGTTACCCCGGCTGTGCAGGTTGCGGCGGCTGGCGCAGCCGCTTCGCGAGTCGCTCAAGCGGCTCCCGCCTCGAAGCCTGCTCCCGCGCCGGCATTTGTTCCGCAAGTCACCGGGCCGTCACTCTTCGAAGAACGCATCGAGAATGACACGCTCGAGCGCGTCCGCGCCGATATCGGCCCGAATTGCACGCGCTGCAAATTGCACAAGGCTCGCACGCACATCGTTTTCGGCGTCGGCAATCCAAAAGCGGAGCTGGTGTTCGTCGGCGAAGGCCCCGGCCGCGATGAAGACGAACAGGGCGAGCCTTTCGTGGGCCGCGCCGGGAAGCTCCTCACGCAGATGATCGAAGCCATGGGCCTCCGCCGCCAAGACGTCTACATCTGCAACGTCGTGAAATGCCGCCCGCCCGAAAATCGCCTGCCCGAAAAAGACGAAATCACGACGTGCTCGCCGTTCCTTTTCCGCCAGCTCGGTGTGATCCAGCCGAAGGTGGTCTGCTGCCTCGGCGCGTGTTCGGCGCAAACCCTGCTCAACACGAATCAGGGCATTTCGCGCTACCGTGGCGAGTGGTTCGACTATCGCGGCTCGAAATTGATCGCCACGTACCACCCCGCATATCTGCTGCGCAATCCGAATGCGAAGGGCGAGGTCTGGAAGGACTTGCAGAAGGTGATGGCCGTCCTCGGCCTTCAGCCAAAGAAACGCTAAGCGAGGGCTGCTACACTAGTGCGCGTCCATGGCTCCCCGCTATTGCGAAGTCGCGCTCCCGGTGCCGCTGCGCTCGACGTTTACTTACGCGGTGCCCGCATCGCTGAACGGGCAATCTCTCATCGGGCGGCGCCTGGTCGTTCCGTTCGGCCGGAGGGCCATGATCGGAGTGGGACTCGCCGAATCGGACCTTCCGCCCAACGCCGCGCGATTCCAGTCGCGCGGCAAGTTCGCAATCCGGGAAATCGTCGAGGTGATGGATTCCCTTGCGGCCCTGCCCTCAAAGCTTGTCGAGCTTGGCCACTGGATCAGCCGCTACTACCTCGCTCCGATCGGCGAGACGTTCCGCGCCATGCTGCCTCCTGAAACCGAGCTGCGTCACGACCGCGAGTACTCGCTGACCGATGCTGGGCACACTTACCTCCAAAAACTTGCCCAAGCACAAGAGATCACCGACGTCGAACGTGTCGAGGCCGATCTGCTGCGCCATTTCGGCGTTTCCGACGCGAAGGATTATTCTCGTCGCGCGCGCCGCTCGAAAGTGGATGAGGCCGCGGCCGAGACACTCGTTCGCCTCGGGTATCTTTCCGCTCGCGAGGTGCTCCGCCGACGGAAAACGCGGGTGCAGAAAATCCTGGCGTGGAACGCCGCCAGTCCCGACCCTGCGGCCGGCTCGAGTGAAGAAAGAATCCGCGAAGTGTTGACGGCCACGCGAGGTCCGCTGCCGCTGCCCATGCTCCTCGGGAAGGCCGGCGTTTCACGCGCCGTCGTCCAGCGTCTCGAAAAGGCGGGGATTCTCGTGAGTTGGGAAGAGCCGCTCACTCCCGGCGAGGATCCCTGGGACACCGACTTTACTCCTCCGGCGAATGTGCTGAACGCCGAGCAGAAAGAAGCTCTGGAAGAAATCTGGCGCTGGATCGTTGCGGGAGAATTCGCGGCGGGATTGCTGCATGGCGTGACGGGCAGCGGGAAGACGGAAGTCTATCTCGGTGCGATCGAAGCCGCGTTATCGCGCGGTAAGACGGCGATCGTTCTCGTCCCGGAAATTGCGCTCACTCTGTGGGTCGGACGGCTGGTGCGCGCGCGTTTTGGCGAGGGCGTGGCTGTGCTTCACAGCGGCCTGCCCGATATCGAACGCGCGCGAGAATGGTGGCGCGTGCGCAATGGCGATGCGCGGGTCGTCGTCGGGACGCGCTCCGCCGTGTTCGCGCCGCTCGAAAATCTGGGCCTCGTCATCGTGGACGAAGAGCAGGAATCGAGTTACAAGCAGGAGGAAGCGCCGCGCTATAACGGCCGCGACACGGCCGTCTACCGCGCGCGTCTTGAAAACGCGGTCGTTCTGCTCGGTTCGGCCACGCCCTCGCTTGAGACCTACCACAACGCGCGCGCGGGAAAGTACCACCTGCTGCAACTCACCTCCCGCGTCGAAAACCGCCCCCTCGCCGAGGTGCGCGTCGTGGACCTGCGCGAAGAGTTTCGCCGCCAGCACCGCGCGGCACCGGTTTCGGAGTCGCTGCGCGCGGCCATCGAATTGCGCCTCGAAGAGCGCACCCAGGCGATGGTGCTGATCAACCGGCGCGGCTACTCGTGGTCGCTTCTGTGCCGGAGTTGCGGCGCGTTCGTGCAGTGTCAGAATTGCAGCATTGCGCTGACGTATCACAAAAGCCGCCAGAGGCTCGAATGCCACTACTGCGGCTATTCGATCCGCTCGCCGAAGCAGTGTCCGAAGTGCAATGCGGAGTACATGTATTTCGTCGGCGAGGGCGCCGAGCGGGTCGAGGAATACCTGCGCGAGCAGTTTCCCGCGGCTCGTGTTGCGCGTCTCGACCGCGATACCGTGCGCACGAAGCGCGAATACCAGCATGTGCTCGGCGCGTTCGCGAAAGGCGAGATCGATATACTCGTCGGTACGCAAATGGTGGCGAAGGGTCACGACTTTCAGCGCGTGACTCTCGTCGGCGTGGTGGCCGCCGATCTGGCGCTCGGCCGCCCGGATTTTCGCGCTGCGGAGCGCACATTTCAGTTGCTCACGCAGGTCGCGGGTCGCGCGGGGCGCGGCGAGCTTTCGGGCGAAGTCCTGGTCGAGACGTATTACCCGGAGCACTATGCGATTCAGCACGCCGCCCGGCAGGATTACGTCTCGTTTTTCGAGAAGGAGGCGCACTTCCGCCGCGTGTTGCACTATCCGCCGTTTGTCGCGCTCGCGAACGTGCTCGTACGCGACCGTAAGATCGAGAACGCCATCCGCTGGTCCCGGGCGCTCGCCAGCCATTTCGCGCCGTTTGAAGAGCGCGGCGTGAAAATTCTCGGTCCGGCTGCTGCGCCGCTCGCCCGGTTGCGCCGCGACTACCGGTTCCAGTTCGTCCTGAAATCGCCGCACCGCACGGTGTTGGGAAAGGCGCTCGCGGGCGCGCTCGATTTTTGCGCCGCGAAGCAGATTCCGGAGACCGCCGTCATCGTCGACGTCGATCCGATCAGTCTCTCGTAGCAGGCTATGATGGTGGCACAATGCCGAACATGGACTCTCGGCCACTCCGAATCGTGCTGCCGGGCGGGTCCGGTCAGGTAGGAACGATTCTAGCCCGGCACTTTCACGCTCAGAGGCACGACGTACTGGTTCTCGCGCGAACCACCAGCCGAGCGCCTTGGCGCACTCTGCTGTGGAATGGGGCGACTCTCGACCGTTGGACCGAGGAACTCGAGCACGCTGATATCGTCATCAATCTCGCCGGACGCAGCGTCAACTGCCGCTATACCGATCGTAATCGCCGCGAAATCAAAGAGTCACGGACCCACACGACCCATCTGCTTGGTGAGGCCATCAGCCGATTGGCGCATCCGCCCCGGATCTGGATGAACGCCAGCACCGCAACAATCTATCGGCACAGCTTTGACCGCCCCATGGACGAGGCGAGCGGCGAGATTGGCGGTAACGAGCCGGGCGTCCCCTCCTCCTGGTGCTTCAGCATCGACGTTGCAACCAGCTGGGAAGAGGCGTTCTTCGCCGCGCATACGCCGGCAACGCGGAAAATTGCTCTTCGCAGCGCCATGATCATGAGCCCGGATCGCGGCGGCGTGTTCGACACGCTTCTACGGCTTGTGCGTTTTCGATTGGGAGGCGCCTCCGGCTCGGGGAAGCAGTTCGTCTCGTGGGTTCACGAACGGGATTTTATGCGATCGATTGAGTACCTGATCGCCCACGATGACCTCGACGGCACAATTAACATCGCCTCCCCAAATCCTCTTCCCAACGCAGAATTCATGGCTGCTTTGCGAGAAGCCTGGGGCACACGGCTTGGATTGCCCGCCGCCGAATGGATGCTGGAGCTTGGCGCGATCTTTCTTCGGACCGAAACCGAGTTGATTTTGAAAAGCAGGCGCGTCGTTCCAGGCCGCCTGCTCGCGCACGGTTTTCAATTCGATTTTCCGGACTGGGCTGAGGCTGCGCGGGACCTCGTACAGCGGTGGCGGCAAGAATCCGAATCACCCCACTGATTTCATTGGGTGGTCGCGGCCCATGGAGTGAAGCAGAGGAGGAACATCGCGAGCGCGACGACCGCCCAGAGCCGCCGCGGTGCATCGAGCGGCTCCCAGTAGTCGTACACAGGCGGATGGCGGAACCGCAGGGTCAGAATGAGTACGAGAACGCCCCACGCATACCAGAGTGAACTCATCCGGCCGATGGCGATGAGTGCCAGCCCAACGATTATAGAGATGCGTTGGTGAGATTTGCTCGCCAAGCTGTAAATGATGTGCCCGCCGTCGAGCTGCCACGCCGGCAACAGATTCAGCGCCGTCGCGAAGAGTCCCACCCACGCCGCGCGGCCCACCGGATTCAGCAGCACCCAGTTTGGGTTCACGTGCGGATGGAACAGTGCGATGAAGAAATGCGCCAGCGGTGGATTGCCGAAGAGGATGGCGGCGTTCTTCTCCACTCCGGGCACAACTTTCGATGTCGCCACGGCGAACGCCATCGCGGGCACGGCGAGCAGGAATCCCGCGACGGGGCCCGCAATGCCGACGTCAAAAAGTGCGCGCCGCGTCGTGATCGGAGAACGAATGCGGATGAACGCGCCGAACGTGCCGAACAGTGTCGGCGCGGGAATGAAGTACGGATAGCTGACGTCGATGCCGTAAATCTTGCAGGCGACGTAGTGCCCCATCTCGTGCGCGAACAGAATCGTCAGCAGCGTGAACGAGAACGGAATTCCGAGCAGCAGCAATCTCGGTTGCTCGAAGGGAATCAGCATCAGTGCGAGCGGGTTCTGATCGCCGGAGAACGGCTCCTGGTCCAGAGCGTAGGATCGAGCGAATTCCGAGCCGACGGCGAGCGTCGAGAGGACCGTGAGCAGAAACAGAATCAGGGCCAGCCACAGCGGACGGCGCTGCCTCTTCCAGAGACGCGGCGGCGGCTCGGCAAGCCTCGGAAGCTGCATCTCGAGGATTTCCGTCGGGAGGCTGCCGTGACCGTTGCCCCCATGCGGGCTCTCACTCATAAGAGCTTTGGATGCGCCGCCGCGCGAACGCGCGCGAAAATTCGAAAGCGGTTTACGCGAGATCGCGTCGGCTGTCCTGGGCTCGAACGCCCAAACAAATATTCAGGACCTCACGGAGGCAGCCGGCAGTGCCTGGAGTTCCTTGCCCGGCTTGAAGCGCACCGCCTTGCCGGGCGGGATGCTGACCTGTTGCCCGGTACGCGGGTTGCGGCCGATGCCCGTCTTGCGCGGTTTGACGTTGAAGACGCCGAAGCGGCGTAGTTCGATGCGCTGTCCACGGCCGAGCGCGTTCTTCATGGCGTCGAAAACACTTTCGACCGCCTGCTCGGCTTTCGTGCGGGTTATGTTGGTCTTTTGTACGATGGCGTTCACGATGTCGAGCTTGATCACAACAACCTCCGGCGAGCTTCCACCATGGGCGGAAAACCTATGCTAGACAGGGGGTTGCAGGTTGTCAAGCGTCGCCGCGTGTAATACACTGCGCAACCGGCGATCAATGCGGATCGCCGTCCTGAAGCGAGCCGCAGTTGCTCGCTGAAGGATCTCTCTTCTGGTTCTCGTTCTGCCGAAGATTTGATGGCGCCGAAGCGAAGTCCTCGAATCTTTCGCTCGGCTGCCTGCATCCACTGGATGATCGCTTTTCCCGACTGGGGAGGAACCATGGCCGCACCACAAAGGCCGGCGCCAGCCGCCGCGCCGATTCATGAAGTAATCAGGCACCGATGGAGCCCGCGCGCTTTCGACAGCCAGCTCGTCGAGCCCGAAAAATTGCGCAGCCTTTTCGAAGCGGCCCGCTGGGCGGCTTCCTCCTACGGAGCACAGCCCTGGTCCTTCATTGTCGCCACGAAGGACGATCCCGAGAATTACAAGCGCGTCCTCGATACCTTCGTTGAGTTCAATCAGGGCTGGGCCAAGAGCGCGCCCGTGGTCGCCCTGAGCGTCGCCCATCACAAATTCCCGCACAACGGCCAGCCGAACCGCCATGCGTTCCACGACGTCGGTCAGGCTGCCGCGAATCTCGCCATCCAGGCCACATGCCTGGGCCTCCAGATTCACCAGATGGCCGGCATCGATCCCGAGAAGGCTCGCCAGACTTTTGGTGTTCCGGAAGGCGATGAGGTCGTGGCGGGCATCGCCATCGGCTATCCGGGCGATCCCGCTGCGCTGCCTGATCAGCTTCGCGAACGCGAACTCGCCACGCGCGAGCGCAAGCCGCTTTCCGCTTTCGTCTTCACCGGCAAATGGGGCCAAGCCGCTCCATTCACGGCAAAGTAGCAGAACGGAGTCTTGTGCCCGCGTTCGCCGGTTGATACCCTTCCGCCCGCGCGCCCATCCGGCGCGCTATCGGCGAATTCATCCGAGAGAGGCGCTCTTCCCATGAGAATTTCATCTTTACTCGCAGTCGTGGTTCTCTTGTTTGCGGCTGTAGCCCTTTGGAGCCTGCGCGGTGCGTTCGCGTCGAGCGACTCCAAGCCCAAAGGCACCGAGGCGGAAATTCAGGCCCTGAAGGCACAGGTTGCCGACCTCACGCACAGGACCCAATACGCGGAGGACTATATCGCCCTCAGCAACCTCCAGACGGCCTACGGCTACTACGTCGATAAATGCATGTGGGACCAGGTTGCGGATCTATTCGCCAAGGACGGCACGCTCGAAATCGGTTTGCGCGGTGTCTGGGTCGGGCAGGACCGCGTTCGGGCGTATCTGCACACCCTGCCCGATTTCAAGAATGGAACGCTCTTCGATCACATGCAACTGCAACCGATGATTACCATCGACCGGGACGGCAAAACCGCCAAAGCGCGCTGGCGCGCGTTCGAGCAGTTCGGCATGTTGCATAGCGCCGCGGAATGGGGCGGAGGCGTGTACGAGAACGAGTACGCCAAGGAAGACGGCGTCTGGAAGATCAAGAAGCTCCACTACTACATGACCTACTACGTGGACTACTACAAGGGTTGGGACCAGGGCGGCCTCCCGGTGCCGGGGCCGATTAAAGGCTTGCCGCCGGACCAGCCCACCACCGATGCCTACAAAGCCTATCCGGACGTTTACGTCCCGCCGTATCACTACAAGAACCCGGTCACGGGAAAGTGACGACGCGACGACCGTCATCATTCTGAGTCCGCGCGCCGGACGAAGGCTCTCTCTTTGATCGGCGCGCGCTAAACGAAGGAGGCGCTCTCGACATGAAAATCCGGTCCTTGCAGATTCTGTTTGTCCTCTTGCTTGTTTGCCCGTCGCTTGAGAATCCTCGAATCGCTCTTGCAGCGGGAGGCGATACCCCAAAGAGCGCCGAGGCGGAGATCCAGGCCCTCAAGGCTCAAGTCGCAAAGCTTGCGAAGCAGGCGCAAAACTCGCAGGACTATATCGCCATCTGTAACCTGGAGGACGCCTACGGCTACTACGTGGATAAGGCCCAGTGGGACCAGGTTGCCGATCTCTTCACGAAAGATGGAACGCTCGAAATCGGGCTCCGCGGCGTGTACGTGGGACAAGATCGCGTGCGCGCCTATCTCCACAAGCTGCCCGACCTCAAATACGGATCGGTTTTCAACCACATGCAGTTGCAGCCGATGGTTACGGTCGATTCCGACGGCAAGACGGCCAAGGGGCGCTGGCGCGCGTTTATCCAGGTGGGTCAGCTCCACACCCGGGCCCAGTGGGGAGAAGCAACCTACGAGAATGAATACGTGAACCAGGATGGCGTGTGGAAGATCAAGAAACTGCACGCTTACTTCACGTACTACGTGCCTTTCGATAAGGGCTGGGACAAAGGCGGCGATCCGCCGCCGGCAGCGATTCCGGATCTTCCTCCGGACCAGCCGCCCACCGAGGTCTACAAGTTGTACCCGGATGTTTACATCCCGCCCTATCACTACAAGAACCCCGTGACGGGCCGTTAGTGTCTGTCGTTGTCATCCCGATGGAGGCCGTAGTTTGGTCGACGAGGGACCTGATGTTCGGCGCGTTTCCCCGGGGTAGGGGCGAGTCTCAGACGCGTCTCTCGCGTCCCGATCCTGTCGGGACCCGCCCGTTCGCCGTTCGCGGCACCGCGCGGCGTTTTCTTCCGTAGGGGCACAGCATGCTACGCCCGGCGAGCATGCTTGGCAACACGCTGCCCACGGCCTACATGCCCACGGTGCCTTCCGAGTAGTCGACTGTCCGCCAGGAACTAATCCGTCGCTTCCCAGAACCCCGTTTCTGGCCAGTGATCGGGACTTGGCCGGTAGTCCGACGCAATATAAAAGGGCGCCCCTTTCAAGTAGGTTTGATCGTTCGCATCAACGCCTACAGAAAGGAGCACCCTCTATGGATAGCGTGAAGTATATCGGGATGGATGTTCACAAGGAAGC